>ENA-OWZL01000001-OWZL01000001.1-human-gut-metagenome-genome-assembly--contig:-NODE-1-length-261176-cov-37.9123_pt1 | contig 261176 bp, 250 predicted proteins | sample MGYA00249257_ERZ652109 | MGnify/ENA primary metagenome ERZ652109 (study PRJEB26925, sample SAMN05827267) | human gut metagenome | biome: ENVO:2100002; feature: ENVO:00000062; material: ENVO:00002003...
CCACATGATTTTTCTCTATCTGCCGGGTAGACAAAGCCATCACAATCGAAAAACAGATCAGGCAGGATGCCAGCGCAACGGCGATCACCACCATAAGATTCCGGCGCTTCTCACTTTTCAAACTTTTTCTTGCCAGTTTCCTGACAATATTTCCTGTATCATTCTCAAATGGTACTGTCATTTTGATCATCTCCTTTAAGTCTTATATTTCTGCTGTCAGCAAAGCGGCGGCTTCACATCGGAAGCCGCCGCCTCTGGTTAGTCCATGGTCTTAATCCGCTCTACAAGGGAAAGCCGTTTAGAGTAACGGACAGCAACCACAGAGAAGATTCCGGTCACGACCAAAAGTGCCAGAACAAAAACAACCGTTTCCATCAAAGGGAATTGATAGGACAGTTCCCCAAAAATATTAAAGTTGCTGATCACATAGTCAAAAATCCAGCCCAGGATTCCGCCAATGCCAACTGACAAAAATACCGTAACCCCTGCGTACCACAGGCATTCTGCGATCAGCATACGGGAAACCTGCTTTCCGGTCATTCCCACAGACTGCAAAATTCCAAGCTCCTGCTGCCTTGCCAGCAGATTGGTCATCAGGGTGTTGACCAGATTTACCATGGAGAACACAAACAGGAATGCCAGCAGCAGATAAACACCGCGGGTCATCATCTTTAGCTGCGATTCCAGGGATGCCGCATGGTCTGCTCTGGAAAAGACCGTCAGCACCGGATTTTCCAGCAGACTGAAAATAGACGCCCTGAGCGCATCCGAGTCCTCTGATGTGTGGACATTCCAAACAGCCTCTCTGTTCTCAATGTCCGGGTAGAGCTGATCGGCCAGTTCTTCTGTAAGGGTAAACAGACCCCATGCGCCGGTGCCTGATGTCACTGACGGCTTCGCAATCCCCATGACCGTTACTTCTATGCTCTTACCGTCCATGGATTCAAAGGTCAGCACATCCCCGACAGCAGGCGTATAGCCATAAAACATACTCAAAAGATGGTCTTCCGAATCGGTCACGACCACACCGTTGTTTGCAGCAAGCTCCTCATAATCTGCGCTGCCCTGTTCCAGATTTTCCTCCGGCAGCCATTGTTCCATCTGCTCTCTGTCAAATACAGGGAACTTTAATGCAACACTTTCCTGGGGGAATTTCACCGTTGCGGATGTCACTTCATGGCTGGTGATAGATTCCACACCATCTATGGCAAGAAGCTCCTGACGAAGTTCTTCTGTCAGTGGATTTTCCCGCGCGATGGCAGGCAATCCTTCCGCTCCTCCCGAATCCATCCAGCTGACCTCATAGTTACAGTGATCTCCCATGGCTTCTATCGCCATCTTTTCGGGGCTGATGGAGTTGAGTACCGTAGCGGCTGTTACCAGAAACACCCCTGTCAATCCCAGAGATACCAGAGTGATGACCGTCTTTTTCCTGCTCCGCCTAAAGTTCATCTGTGCCATGGAGAACGGCGTAATGCGGTGGTTTTTCTGATCCTTCCGGTCTGTTGCCGTTTCATAACCACTGGAGCGGACCGCTTCGATAGGGGATACCCTCGCCGCCATGCGGACAGGCGCATGAATGAACAGAAATACCGTCAGGGCGCAGGCTGCTGCGGTCGCAGCCAGATAGGGCAGATTGCCCACCCAGCTCCAATGTGCCGGGAAAATGGCAAACCCGATAGCCCCTCCAACCAAAAGCCCCAGCGGGATACCGCAAAGAGATAACAGCAATCCCTCCCGCCGCACGATCCGCCGGATCTGTTTTGGTGTTGTGCCGATCACTTTCAGGCGTCCATATTCCCGCATTTTGCCCTTTACGGAAATGAAAAAGATACTGTAAATGACCACGGCACAGGCAACCAGCAAAAGGATTGCCACCGGAATGTAATATTTCATCACACCGGTCTTAAACCCTTGCATATCGAAATAGTTGGAGCTGTAAAAAATCTGATCCTCCTCCACATCGTTGGCGGAAAGGAATGCTGCAATACCCGCCTTGAGCTGCTCCAGCTCCATACCATCAGCACCGGTATAACGAAGCCGAAATTCAAACAGCGGCTCTCCCTGTGCCATCTCCTCCACAAATGCTTCAGATACATAAAGCTGGAACATACGGGAGTTATTCTCCACATCCATGATACCGCTGACGGTATAGGTCTGCTTTCCGTTTCCAAGATTCACTTCTATGGTCTGCCCGACTTCTGCGGGGATTTCAAAATAATCAAGAAATGCCCGTTCTACCAGAATTTCATTGGCAGCCTGCGGAAGCGTCCCGGTAAAGGAAGGTTTCTTCCCCAATTCCATCCAGTTGGCATCCGCATACTCCACAGTCAGAACGCTGTCACCATAGCGGGCGGAACCGTAATTCTGGGAAAGGCCCCAGCGTTCCACTTCCGGGCAGTCTTTCAGTTTTTCAATCGTATCACGGTCACAATTCACCACAACCGCCTGATACTGTCCCCGGAGATCCGCCTCCAGTTTTCTGTCATTTCCCGCTCCTGCGCAGAAAATCGCCGCCATCAAAGCAGCCGCCAAAGCGATTGTTACAATCACAAACAGGTTGCGCCGCTTGTCTGTCTGAATACTCCTTGCCGCCAGTCTTTTAATAACCGGCCCTGTGTCATTTTCAAAAGGCAATGTCATGTCTGCCACCTCCTTTATCCAACGATTTTGCCATCCTCGATCCGTACAATACGGTCTGCAAGCTGGGCAATGGCATCATTATGTGTAATCATCACCAGCGTCTGGTTAAATTCACGGCTTGTTCTCTGCAAAAGCCCCAGCACATCGGCGCTGGTCCTGCTGTCCAGGTTTCCGGTGGGTTCGTCGGCAAGGACGATAGCGGGCTTTGACACCAGAGCGCGGGCGATGGCTACACGCTGCTGCTGGCCGCCGGAGAGGTTGTTTGGCATATTCTTCAGCTTATCCTCCAGTCCCAGCATGGACACCACATCCGCCATGAATTTCTGATCCACCGTATCCCCATCCAGCTCCACCGGCAGGACGATGTTTTCATACACATTTAGGATTGGCACCAGATTGTAGTTCTGGAAAATAAAGCCGATATTGCGGCGACGGAATATGGTAAGCTGCTCGTCGTTCATCTTCGCCAGCTCCTTATCCCGCACCATCACGCTGCCGGAGGTGGGTGTGTCCAGACCGCCCATCATGTGAAGCAGGGTGGACTTACCGGAGCCGGAAGTGCCGACCACCGCCACAAATTCGCCCTCCTCCACAGAAAAGTTCACGCCATCCAGGGCGCGGGTAATGTTCGGCTCTGTGCCGTAGTATTTTTTAAGATCAGTTGTCTGCAAAATTTTCATAACAGTTACCTGCCTTTCTTAATTTGTTGAGTATAGGGTAAAGGGCAAATGTTGCAGAATTGTCCTAAAGGGTATGAAAATCCATAATGAATTGCTTCAATTTTAGGACAATTCATATTCTTATTGAACAAGCAACTTTTTTATTGCATTGCTTCATGTATACGCTTGCTTTTGTTGATAAGATCATTATAAAACCCAAATGTCCGAGAAATGTTACAACTCTCGGACATTTCAAAAAAATTTACAGCGGGCATCCAGAAATAACTGTCCACCGAAACATACTACACGATTTTTTAGATAGATTGATTGTGAAATAATTTCAATCCAATCACCGCATTTATCATAAATTCCACAATGAGAATTATACTAATGGCAACATTAAAATTACATAAGTTATATAACCCGATATAGATTTCACAAGTAAGAAATACAACTTGCAGACACAAATTTAGGTATGCCACTAAATACTCGTTAGTTCTATTCCACAATCTAAACAGGAACCTTGTAAAAATAGGTTTTCCAGCAAAAGCAAAAAGCACTGACAATACCGGTACTAAAAATATATAGTAAGAATCTACTGCATTTCTGGGGGATGTACCTGCCCATTGAATTGCTATATTATCAGGAACAACGAAAAATAAAACAATAGATAAAATAACATTGATTATTAAGATGATTGTTGTTGCTTTGCAAAAATTGATTTTTTTCATGGTGTTTTCTCCTGTTATAAGTGTGCTTTAATTTGTTGCGTATAGGGTAAAGGGCAAATGTTGCAGAATTGTCCTAAATAGTATGAAAATCCATAATGAATTGCTTCAATTTTAGGACAATTCATTTTGCAGTAAGACTCACACATTTTCATCCTTTAAGACTTCTACAATAATATCCCTGCGGATTCTTCTGGAAGCCGCCCTGTAAATCCCACTGATGACCATTAGCACCAGGACAATATAGGCTGCCAGCCCTAATAACGGGAATACCTGAATGAACTCCATAAAAGTCACATCCTGCATCCACATCAGAACTGTGGCGTTCAAAAACAGGATTGGTAATCCAATGACCAAAGGCTTTCCTCCAAGGAAGATCCCTTCTATATGGAGCAAACGGTCAAGACCTTTTCTATCCAGCCCCACAGAACGCAGCATGGCAAATTCCTTTCTTCTCTGATACAGGCTGTTCAGAATCGCCACTGCTGCTGATGAGATTCCAATGATACCAAATAGTGCAGTCAAACTGTAAACGATCAGCATGGTCGCATCGGTCAGCCGCTCTCTGTCCAAAGCGCGCTGTGTCTTGCTGGAGGTATAGAAATCACTCGTCCCCAGATAAGTACCACAGATCTGCTCTGCCTGCGCCTGTACTTCGGCATCCAGCCCATCTTCCACGAGAAGATTCATGTAAGTCCTGTAATTGTAAACTGCACGATCTTCTCCGAAATTCTGGATAATCTCATAGTATTGATCCATCGGCACCAGAATGGGCAATGTATAAAAGGCTATATTACGCCCAATCTCCGGCATTTCAGAAAGTGCAGATGATACCGTCACATCAAAACGGTAATCCCCCTGAATGGAGTCCAGGAACTTCTCTGTTACTTCTAAAGACTGACCTTCTTTGAGTTTTAGATATGGAACCATATCTTTTTTGGCTTCATAACCTCTGGAGTCAGGATTTTTCACAACAGAATTGACAATGAGCGCAGCACCCTGTTCAGAATAAGACACCCCTGACTGCATGAGATAATCTTCATAGGCATCCTGTTCCAGACCGATCAACACACATGGGATACGGTAGCGGCCATCGCGCTTTGCTACATACTCGCCAGCCGCTTTTGTGCCAAATCCTCCAGAGGACAGAAATTCTTCCGACAGCTCACTTTCTGAAACCCAGATCGCACAGTTTGCCATCGTATAGGTGGCCTGTTCCTCTATGTGGGGCAGCTGCTTCAATTCATCCATAAGCGCTGGCTCTATTTTCTGACCAGACTCCATTGTAAGATTGACATTAAAGTGGCTGTCCTGTTCTGCTTTTGTATTGTTAATATCTGAAACGGAAAAAACAGCCAGAAAACTGAACATCAAAAGCATACACAGACTCAGCGTTACCGTACAGGTACGAAACAGCCTCTTATTAGCCGTCATGGAGTTTGCAGAAATATTTCCAAGGAATCCAAAGCACTTTTTCAGGATTGGATGCTTTACTGATTTTTTCAAAGAAGGATTGCTCCAGCTTTCTTTGACCGCTTCAATCGGGCGAAGTTTTCCCATCTGCCGGGCAGGACCAGAAGCAGCCAGGCGAACCGTCAGGAACGAAAGAATCATGGAAACCACTGCGACCCACGGGGCAAAGGAAGCTGTTATCCGGCTCCCAGTCACTTCTTGCGTCAGGTCAGAGTATGCTGCCAATACGCCATAGGAAAAAAGGTATCCAAGTCCCACAGAAACCAGAATGGGAAGCACAGACAGCCAGCGCGCCTCATATACGATCATCATGCGGATCTGCCTAGGCGTCATTCCAATAGATTTTAAGATTCCCAGCTCCTTTACCTTGCGTTTCGCAGAAATAGAAAAAGCGCCCCGAATGATATAGGCAAATACCGCCATAGATGCTACCATGACCAAACCGAGCGCAAGCGCAAGTTTGGGAAGGTCACTGCTTAGGAAATGTCCCGGCGCATAAATTCCATACATCCCAAGCAGGGCTGTGTGGTAACGGAAGGGATAGTCACCAAATTCATCCGGCTGCAAGCCAATGTCCTCTGCTATCTGCGGGATGATTTCATAGACTTTTCGCGGCTGCGTCACTTGAAGATAAGCAACGACACCTGTGTCCTCCGATAATGCGGCCGTGTCCAGCCATCCGTACGCAGGGTAGCCATTGTATGCGCTGGAAACAGTCATATCAATCTCACCAACGATGGTGTACTGCACTTTTCCTGTTTTCACAAATTCTTCCCCGCTTTGAATGGGGGAAAGGAAATGCACAGTTGTATTTCCTTTCCTGCGTTCGCCCAAATCCAGGTTCAGCCGGTCTCCAATCTCAGCAGATGGATTTTGCTCGAAAAAGCCCTTTCCAACGACAATTTCTCCCGGTGCCTGGGGAACCCGTCCGCGCAGGATCAGATTCTTTTCCCGCATACCGCCCCAATAGGCTCCATCACAGTTTTGGATCAAAAGATAGGGCAGGCCGGATGCAGCTGGCAATAAGGCGGTCTGATTATCTCCTTTTACCATGATGGTCTGGATATTTTCGTTATTCTGAATCAAATCCAGCTGGCCGGCATGAATCTCCAAAAGCTGTGCATCCCAATCACCGTAGGCTGCGATCTCCTGCTGCACACTTTGATTCCAATAGCTTTGGACGAATGTGCATAACGAACATAAAAAGGTTGATGCGATCAATATGGCCGCCATGATGGAAATGGATGTGCGCCGGTTTGCTTTCATGTTCTGTTTCGCCAGCCGCTTTACAATCCGGCTGGTATCATTTTCAAATGGTAATGTCATAGTCATCCACTCCTTTCACTGTCATCCTAACCCCCAAATGTTGCAGAAATATCCCAAAGGCTCAACAGTTTAAGGGTGAATTGCTTCAATTTTAGGACAATTCATTTTCGTGTGTCTTTTTTATAAAGCCAGATAGATATAAGCAAAACCATTGCTAACTGAATTACAACAAAAAACAGCGTCAGCCAAACGCTCTCATAATAAAAAATATCTGTCCAGAAGATCACCAGATCTACCAGAGCCACCACACCAGCCGACCATCTAATTTTTCTTGGAAAGAAGTGCCGGAGCAGCAGCACAACAACAACCGGCGGGATCAGCAAGCAAGCTGCATTGATGAGTAATGTCTTTGTGATTTCCATAAGGCCACCTCCAAATTCATGATGTTGCTGTCAGCATAAATCCCAAATGTTGCAGAATTGTCCTAAAATCCATTGTCCTCTAAAAATTTTTCAAAAAAGGCAGCCTGCCAAAACAGACTGCCTCAGAATTATTTTATGGGCAGGAACACGGAAAAAGTTGATCCTTCCCCAACTTTAGACTCGACGGTAATATAGCCCCCCTGCATGGTAATGATCTCACGGGCAAGGTATAAGCCGATTCCGACCCCATCTATATCATGCACCGCTTCATCCCGATAGAAGCGTTTGAAGATCGTGCCCTGAGAATGCTCCGGGATGCCTCTGCCTGTATCCGTCACATCTATCCTCAAATACATTTCCCAATCCCGTACCCTCACCTGGATGCTGCCACCGGCAGAGGTGTACTTTACCGCATTATCCAGAATGTTAAACAATGCTTCGGAAGTCCAACGGCTGTCATGAGATATTGTCAGATCAGATGGGCAGTCCACCGACAGACTGATCTCTTTTTGTTCCATTGGCGCCAGAACACCATTGATGGCGCTCACCAGCGTATCCCCGATCACAGCATCCTGTTTCTCCAGCGTAATGACACCCGTTTCCAGACGGGAAGTTTTCACCATTCCCTGAATAAGAAAATCCAGTTTATCCAGCTGTGTGCCTGTGGCCTGCAAAAACTCCTTGCGCTTTTCTTCTGTCAATGGCCGTGTCAGCATGGTGTCGTTGAGCAGCTTCAAATTAGCGATGGGAGTTTTGGTCTGGTGGGAAATATCTGATACCAGGGATTGCAGTTCTTCCTTTTCTCCCTCTGCCGTATGTCTGGTTTTCTGCATCACATTATAGAGCCGTTCCAGACGGTGGCTGATCCGGGACAACAGTGTTTCCGCTTCATAATCTACCTGGGGCCGGTCTGTACTGTCCATCATGTGATCCAATGTCTGGCACAAACCATCGGTGAACAGAGAAAGTTTCTTTTGAAAATAGTGCAGAAAAACCATGCCCCAAATGTAAAATGCAGCTGTCAAAATAATGCCGCAGATGACAACACGCACATCTTTCGTCAACAGGAAAAAAATCAACAGCAGCAAAGCGGCAGTGAGCAGAGTCCCCGCCACAATTTTTCTCAAAAATGCCCTGACAGATAAATTTTGCAGTTTCATCGAGGCTCACCGCCGATCCACTGATAGCCCATTCCATAAGCTGTCTTAATATATTTCCTCTCGTCTGTTTCGATTTTTTTGCGGATACGGCTGATGATCGTCGTTAGAGTATGCTCATCCACAAAGTCTCCATCAATGTCCCACAGCTTCTCTAAAATCTGCCGCTTGGTCAGAATAATCCGGGGGTTCTTTACGAACAGGAACAGGGTGCGGTATTCCTTCGGTGTAAAGTCCAGGGATTCTCCGGCAAGGGACGCACTTTGTTCGGAGAAGTCGATTTTCAGAAAGCCATCATCAAACAGATCATGCCGGGGTGTCCGCAGTTCCAGATTTGCAAAAACCGCCGCTACTTTTTTGCAAAGCACCGTCACAGAAAATGGTTTGGTCACATAATCCGCGCCGCCGACTTCATAGCCCTTGAGCATATCGCTCTCCTTATCATTGGCTGTGATAAAGATGATATAGGTATGCTGACCACGATTCCGGATTTCTTCACACAGATCCAGTCCGCTGCCATCGGGGAGGTTAATATCCAACAGTGCCACATCAAATTCATTTTCCCGCAGCTTCCTTACCGCACTGTCAAAATTAAAAACCGAAATGACCTCATATCCATCAGAGGTCAGATTGTATGCCAATGTCCGATTCAAAAGCTGATCGTCCTCTACAATTAAAATCTTCTTCAAAGCCTTCACTTCCTTTCCCAATTTTCCGATCATACTGATATTCTAAACATTAAATGTTACAGAAATGTCCCAGCCAAATATTTTTCTTTTTTAATTATAGGATAGCCTACTTTTCTGCACAAGAATAAAAATACAAATACATACAATGGCTTTTTGCCATGTTGAACACATTAAAAACACCGCCGCAAACTATACGATTGCGGCGGTGCTGACTATATATTAAATCTTTTTGTAGTTACATAGGTATGTGCAGTTGAATTAAAAAATCCCACTATTCTGCCATACCCTGCGGAACTTCAAATTTGTATCCACTCCCCAGAACAGTACGAATATAGCCCGCTTTCGGCATATCCGGAGTTAGTTTTCTGCGAATCTGACCAATGACGCTGGCAACGGCTGTTCCGCAGTTTTCACCATCCGCATTCCACACAGCCTCATAGATCTGGCTGGCAGAAAATACCCAGGATGGGTGGTTTGCCAAATATACCAATGTTGCAAATTCCCGATGGGTCATAGAAATCAACTCACCGTTTCGATGTACCGTTCTCTCCTTCAGGCGAAGCTCCAAGCCTGGAAAAACAAGAATATTACGAGGGTGGGATGACACAATATGGTCAAATTCTGGCTCAGCCGCAATAATCTCCATAATTCTGCTAAGTATATATTCTTCATGGTCTGTTACCGACAGTACAAAAATTTTTCCCATATATCCCTCCCTTGAACATACATAATATACAATGACTTAATTTTCCTATTGCCTGAATGCTATTCAACATTCAATTCAATACTTCCCGTGAAATCCTCACATTCAATGCCGATATAGTTTCCGCCTTCAGGGAGTGTAATTGTATCGCTATATGTTCCGGTTGTTTCAAGCAAAGTGACTGCTTCATCAGATCCAGAAATCCAAAATACTTTTGCAGTTCCCTCCGTAACCTCCAAAGTGCAATCAATAGACAACTCCTTACCAGCTTCTCGCTTTATAGAAGTTCCCCCAAACAAATACTCTGTATCTGAAAAATTCTCATAGTCGGCTGTATAGCATCCGGTATAATCATCAATCCCTTTTTCTTTCGTGCCTTGTAAGGACGAATTTCCGGTAAGCGCTATGGAACCAGCAGACTGCACAATATTATTATACTGATCGAGAACTTCATCTTTTGTACAACCGGAAAGTATAGAGACACCACACAGTATCAGGCATAGTGATAGAACTATTTTCTTCACAGGTATCACCTTCCTTTCCTGCGTACAGCACGCTTTCCTCTTCCCTTGGCCTTTGTCTGTTTACGGGCTTTCATTTCTTTTTTGTTGCTGGACATCACTAATAAAAGCACAGCCCAGAGAACCATGATGCCAACCCCAATGACCGCCAGCAAAGGGTTCGGGGCTGTGGTTGTTCCGGCATATTCACTCATGTCAAAGCCCACTAAAATCAGTGCAGCAGAAAACGGATAGATGCTGGCAAGAATGCCGCCTTTGAAAAACATCATGCTGTATCCAAGGAAGAACGCCAGAATGGAACCTCCCAGATATGCCCCTCGGATCTGTCCAAAAATCAGGATTAGGGGCATACAGACCATATAGGTCGTCAGACCCGCTAACACGATCTGTGTACCGCCATGAAAAAATACTTCCGCTGTCAGTCCCGATAATCCAACCGCCAGTCCAGTGATTAGGGTAACGCCAACACTGTAAATTCCCAACAGAACCGTAAGAATACCAACCCAGAAGAGCTTGGCCCCTAACACGTCCGGCATAGAAACAGGAATTGTCATGATGTTTTTCAGCGTATCATGGGTGGATTCTCTGTCAATCAGCCAGCTGCCGATCATCACCAGTGAAATCGGGAAAAACATCTGGGTATTGCCCCATACAACATTCGCAAAAAGCATGGGAAAATCATAGTTTGGATTTCGATACTCCGGCTCAACAATCAACTGGCTTCCATATTGCACCAACGGACAGAGTGCAAGCGCCACCAACCCCACCCAAAGGATCTGACACCGGCGCAGTTTCAGTAATTCCGATTTTAATAAATTCCACATAATCACACCCCCTTAAATCTCACGACGCCGGTAAACCATCGCTATCAGCGCAAGAAATACAGCGGCTTCCGCAAATGCCACGCCGAACACCTGTATATCATTCAAAAAATACGGGCTTATCCGTTCCAGCAGCTCTGCCAGCTCTTCGCTGATGCTGCCATAATCATAAAACTGGAATGTCCAGCGAAACGCCAACGGCCCCGGAAGCAGTGTTCCTGCGTTCAGACCAAAGGGCTGTGTCAGAAAAGCATCGTTGTTGGTGAGAAGATAATTCAAAATAGTATAGAAAAAGGTTATCACGACCGACACGATATAGTTTTTATCAAGAAGGACAACTATCAAAATACAGGGGAGCGCGCCGACCCACATAATCACTCCCTCTCCTATCCCTACCTGAAACAATTTCCAGAATCCCACCGGATTCCATCCCTGGATCAGCAAAACAGCAAGATTTACCAACGCTCCAACCGCCATAAAACCAATGGCAAATATCAGTAAAACCATCATCTTAGAAAGTACCAGCTTGGTTCTATTTACCGGTATGGTAACAAGATTTTTCAAAGTATCATTGTCCAGCTCCTCAAATAACAGATTGGAAGCCAGTATCACAAGAAGCGGCATCAAAAGAAGATATGCGCTGAGCTGAAACAGACCGGACATCATATTGTTCGTAGCATCCACATCCGTGTTCGCATCTGCCAGAAAAATAGCATAAGCCAATGGAAGCAAGGTGGAAAGGAACACAGAAATAAATACCAGCGGCTTGCGTTTCAATTTCAAAAATTCACATTTAATCAGTTTAAGCAATTCCCTCGCCTCCCGTCACACGCTTGAAGTAATCTTCAAGGCTTTCTTCTGAAGTTGCAGCCTCCGATACCTCCAACCCGTTTTCCACAAAGGCAGTTACAATTTTCCCTACGGGCAGCTCCAGGTTGTGCAGGCGCAGATTGTGGTCATCCTGTATGGAAAAATGGTTTTCATGGAAATTTCGTTCCAAAATTCTTGCCGCCTGTGCAGTATCAGAGAGCGTAAACCGGATATGCTTACTGCTTTTTTGCTCCAGCTCAGCAAGGCTTTCTTCTTCCAGCAATGCGCCGTGGTCGATAATTCCAATATCGTCAGCCAGCAAAGAAATCTCCGAAAGAATGTGACTGGAAATCAGAATCGTTTTTCCTCTTGCGTCGCAAAGCTCCCGAATAAAGGAGCGTACCTCTGCAATACCGATGGGATCAAGACCGTTGATCGGCTCATCCAAAATCAAAAGCTCCGGATCGTGCATAACAGCAAGGGCGATGGCAAGCCGCTGTTTCATTCCAAGGGAATACTGCGAAAAGAGCTTTTTATCTTTGTAGGGCAGTCCTACCAGATCCAGAGCATCTTTGATGGCATGATTGTTTGGTACACCCCGCAGAGTAGCAAAGATACGCAGGTTCTCTGTGCCGGTCAGATTGGGATAAAAGCCGGGGGACTCAATCAGGCTGCCGATACGGGGCAGCAATTTCTTTTCATTCCCCTGCAAAGGCTTTCCCCAGATTTTGACCTCCCCGGAAGTCGGATTTGTTAAGCCCAACAGCATCTTCATGGTAGTAGTTTTTCCGGCTCCGTTTCTCCCCAGCAGACCATAAATCCTCCCGCGCTTCACATGGATATTTAAGTCAGCCACACTCTTTTGTGAGCCGTATTGCTTCGTCAGATTTTTTGTTTCAATGATGTAATTTGTGTCCATATTCAAACCTCCTGTTCTTCAAGGTATTCTATCACTTAAACCTTGCATTAACCTTGCCGCAACCTTGCATTAACCTTGCAATTTAGAATCCGGCTAAAATGACAAGGGTTCCCGCCGCAAGGACGGGAACCCGCTTAAATCTCCAAAGGAAAAAGCAACATAAATTCAGTTCCTTTTCCCGGTACACTTTCAACTGTTATATTTCCACCCATCTTTTCTACTAACTGATGGACAATAGAAAGACCAAGACCGCTGCCTTTTTCAGACCGCCCCTTATCACACTTATAAAGCCGTTCAAAAATGTGTTTCAAATCTTCTTTTTCAATCCCCACACCATTATCCGCCAGCAGCAGCTCCATGTGATTTTCCTGCTTTGACAGGGCAATTTTAATTTTGCCCGCATGGCTGTGAGCAATTACATTTTGAATGAGATTATTGATGATCCTCATATAGCTGTCCATATCCAATCTTACCCGGACAGGCTGTTCGGGAATATCAATGTCATAATCGACCTGTTTATCCTCAAAAATAGGTATCCAGTCGATCAGGATATTTCTTGTCAGCTCTGCGGCCTCAACAGGCTGGATTTCCAAAGCGAACTCGTCGGAATTTAACTTGAACCAGTCAAAAAGCACATCAATATATTCTTTCAGATCGTGAGCTTTCCGGCGGGCGGTTTCGATATAATCATCCCGATCTTTCCCTGTAACAAGCCCTTTATGTGCAGCGTCAAGATACCCAATAAGGGTTGTAAGGGGCGTCCGAACATCGTGGGAAAGGCTCGTCATAAGCTGGCGATTGGTTTCTTCTGTCTGCCGGACAATCGAAAGTCTGCTTTCATAGGACACAACGATCTCATTGATTTCATAGGCAAGAGGCGCTGTCAGTTCATTTGTTGCAGACAAAATACGCCGGTTGCCATTTCCGTTTTTCACATCAACCAGTGCATCGGTCATTTCTGCGATTTGCTTTTTTACGCGCCGAACGAGAAAGATGGAGGTCAGCACAGCCAAAACAGCAATCCCAATGGACAAGAAAACGATGATTTCCATGCTGGCTACACCTCCTTATTAAACCGGTAGCCAATCCCTTTGACCGTTTGGATATACTTTGGACTGGAAGGATTGACTTCTAATTTTTTACGAAGCCGGCTGATGATCGCCATAATGTTACTGTCATCATAGAAATATTCTTCGCCCCATACTTCCTCATAAATCTGCTGTTTTGTTAAAATCTTTCCTTGATGCTTTGCACAGTACAGGAGCAGATCAAATTCCTTTGGTGGAAGTTCAAAAGTGCCGTTTTCCGTCGTAACAGAACGATTTTCAAGGTCAATCTGCAATCCATCAAAATCCAGTTTTTGCGCAGCTCCGATTTGCTGATTAAAGCGGGTGTAGCGGCGAATGAGGGACGCAATACGGGCAATCAGTTCGTCCATGTCAAACGGCTTTGTCAGATAATCGTCCGCACCGGCCCGTAACCCTCGCACTTTAGAAGCACTGTCATTTTTGGATGTGAACATCAAAATCGGCAGGCTGTTTTCTTTGCGGATTTCTTCCAGCGTTTCAAAGCCATCCATACCAGGCATCATCACATCCAGCACCACAAGCTGGTATTCCTGCTCTTTTAATTTCTGCAAGCCCTCTTTTCCAGTATTACAAAAATCAGCTTCTATATGTTCCGATTGCACACTGCGTTTAATCAAAGCACACAGTTCTCTGTCATCATCTATAATTAAAATTTTATTCATGGCTCAGCTCCTTCCCTTGTTTTGTCCGGCCATCAATCGGCTTCTCTGCAGTTTTGGGGATCAGCCAAACACCGGCCATTTTCACAGCGCCGTGGATACGCCCACCCGCACAATAATAATTTACCCTGCGAGGTGTCACGCCCCACTGTTCGGCGGCATCTTTTAGTGTCATATAGTCCATTTTGCACCTCCATAGGACATATTATAGTTCCTTATCTCGAATAATACAAGCTGACTATTGTGATTATGCTTACATAAAGAGCCGCAGATCATCTCTGACCTGCGGCTCCGTTCTCCTATTAACCTGTTAAGTATGTATCCCGTATTTCGCCGTTTGGATGTTCTCTTCGCCATGCAGGATTACCCCGCCGCAGGTCTTGGCACCCTGTACCATGTAGCCCTCAAAAAAGAAGCTGTAAGGCAGGTAATCATCCGTCAGGACGATGCGTTCGTAGTTGTACCAATTAAAATGCTGATCCAGAAACTTTCCCAGCTTGTGCCGCAAGATAGGATTCCCCACTACGGCCTTGAGATTCTTCCTGCTGTGAAACTCCAGCTTTGGCCTGTTCTGTTCCGGAATGGACAGCAGCCGCCACCGTGTTCCATCGGCGACTTCTTCCTCACCTGCCGCATATGAGCGGAACGGCTCATAAGGCAACCTGACCCGCTCGGTATAACCGGAAACGCTGTCTCTTCCAGCATCCTTCAGCCATGTGAAGGAAAGCTCCAGTACTTTAGCACCGCCTACGGCATTACACAGCCGCAGTTCTGCATAGGAATGGATATCTTTGGTGATTAAGCACTTCTCCTCCTCCAGCCGCTGCAATTCCTTGTTCAAAATAATAAAGTGCTGCGGCGAACAGCCATTTCTGGAACAGGTCTTGAGGGAAATACTATCCCGATCCACATAAACTATTGCCATTGTCCTATTATTCATAATACACCTCATTTCTGCTATTTGCCTCTGCCTGATGCATGGCAGTCTGCATGACCAGGAAGGGGTGCTCTACATACTCCTCTTTTGCTGAGGTATATGCCGCTCCGCCTAAAGAGTCCAGATACTGCCATCCGTTTTTGGATTTTGAGATATACACATAGAACGGTGCAAGCACATACTCATCCCGTTCATAGCAGCCCAGATACCGTCTTGCAAGTACAGCCACAACGCCCAGCTCTGCCGCTTTCTGTGTTGTCAGGGAAACTGCCAGTTTCATTACTTCCTCTTTTTCAACATCATTGAGTCCGAAAGTATAAATGCTCTCCAAAAATAGCACAGCCTTCTCATCGGCAGCAGATTTTCCGGAGTCCGTATTCTCCTGCGACAGATCCGCAAAAGAAAAATCGACGGCAGGCGGTTTTTGAAATGCACCTTTTGTCATGCGGAGACAGGCACGAGCCACCACCGCCTCATCCTTTTTTACAAGGATAATCTTCTTATTCGAGTCAAAGGCAGCTAACAGGCACTCCCTCTGGCTTCCAGTGCGGTAAGACAGACAGGTACTATGAGGAAGTTCACCAAGCCGCAGCGTGTGGTAAAAATCATCCACCTCTTCTGCCCAAAATGCACCTCGCGCCAACGAAAGATTTTTCTTCCAGAGGCTCTCCTGCATCTCGCTGACAGGGTAGCGAATCTCACGCTGCAGGTCACCAGCAAAATATTTGAGTTTATAGAACTGGCCCATCAATTCAGCCTGTACGATCCGTCGCAGCGCTTCAACAGCCAGCTCCTGCCCGTCCAGTTCCCCATAGAGAGCGCGTACCATAGCTGCGCCGCCCTGCAGTAAAAATTCCGTGACAGTCTCCCGGTTCTGCTCCACAAAATCGTCCGAAAATGCCAGTTTTTCTTTTAGATCCAGCCAGTCTGCATCTGTTGTCAGAATATCTTTCCGCACCTGCTTCCAATCCGTCCTTTCCAAAAGAGCCGTCATATTATTGAGGGCAAATACCGCATCCGACTCTGTAGTGAAATCCGGTATGAATGCCTGCAGCTGCGTATAGTGTTGCAGCAGCCCCATGGCAATCCGCCGGGTCAGCCCACAGATATGTCCAAATGAACCCCGATACCATTCGCTAAACGGCCTTTCCAACAGACATTTTCCAAGCTGCTCCAACTCTGCATCTCCTGTATACTGGCTGACCAGATCCCGTTTTATCAGCTGCCGAAGCGTCAGCAAACGCTGATCTATGGAAAGAGGTGTCAGCATAGTGTATAACCGGACATAAACCTCTTTCTGATGCCAAAGCTGATACATTTCCTCAAAGGTGTACTGCTGCCCTTCTTCCAGAAGCGTAAAGAAGCTGTCGCTGCGGTTCACAGAATCGCTGGCTTTCAAATTCTTCAGCGTCAGGGAATTGATGTTGCAGTGCTCACAAAAGCCCGGCTCAAACAATAGAGAGTATCGCCCCAAGGACAGGAACACTTCACTGTTCTGATCCACCAATTCCAAAAAATGCTTTTTTCTATGTTCCACCGCATAAATGAGAATTGAAAACTGGAATTGCCGGACAGCATTAAAATCCAGATGGAGCCTGCCGGCATACAGAGCATTCAGATAACTCAGTTGGTTGCATAAAATTTCTTCCCTCTGTTCCTTGCTCAAAGGATGTGGCTGGGAGATAAACCAGTTGAGGTCATATTGTCCGGCATGGTTGTCCAGCCAGAGGTCAAAAAAAGCAGACAAATCCTCTGCGTCATATTCAAATACAGCCAACAGCCGGCGGAATTTTCCCACATCGGTCATTTTCATCCACCGGAGATCTTTCAGGCGCTCTACTGACAGAAACAGCCGCACGCCATACCGATAAAGCAAGATGCAGACTCTCTGGAGCGGACAATTCTGTTCCAACAGTTCCAGAGCTTTCCGTTCATTTTGATGCCAGCAAAAAAGATACGAACCAAGAAACGGCTGCCGCATCATATCCCGCTGGTGCTCCGTCAGCATGGAAAGTCCCTTCCACTCCGCAATGGGAAAAGTCTGCAGGTTATCCAATATGACCTGCTCCTCTTCTTCATACATCACAAAGGGAAAATAGTATTTCAGGTATTCAAACCGCAGGGAAGGCAACAGTTCCAATTTCATGACTGCCAGCACCTGCTCTTGGGGATACGCTGTCAGTCTCTCTCCATACCCGTCTGCCGACTCTAAGGCTGAAGCAATTTCTTCATCGCCAATCTCCTGCCTGCACAACGTACCATAGAGCGCTGCAAAGTCCGGCACCCGAACCAGTTCTTCCTGTATCCGCTTTGTCTTTCGGATGTGCAGCCGTTCCTGTAATTGAAGTGTCTCCACCTGTCCACATGCCTGCGCTATGGCATCCTCTGAAAAGCTGCCTGTAAGCGTCGGAAGCAATCCGTCATCTTTCATTCTGGTCAATAGGGTCAGATGTTTTAATATATTTCTCATGCTGCTTCACCTCCGATCATTGTCAGTACCATATTCAAAATCTCATGCCTTGGCCGGGGTTCAGACTCTACCAGTTCACCACACAGCTCAAAAAAGGCGTGTGCATCTTTGGCATCCATTGTCTGCACACAACCGGCGGGCCATTCCACCAGCTTGTCAAACGCCATATTCAGCACCTCGTTCTTCTCGTCCTGATGATAATATCCCCCAATGAATTTAACCAGAGATTCGGCGCTGCCGTTATAAAGTTGCTGCAGCTTTTCCCGTTTCTGTATGGTCCGTTTTTTCTGCTCCAGTCGTTTTTCCTGCTTCTTTCTCTCAGCTTCGGCTCTGCGCTCATCCTCCAACTCTTCCTTGGAATAGAATGTTTCCTTCAGCCGGTTGATTTCATAGCCGTTATACTCGCTGTGGAGCAAAAACTGCCGCAACACCGCTGCCAGCGCTTTTTTATCATAAAGGCGTTGGATCTCCGGTGCTTTTAAGGCACTTAAAACGAAGTCCTCATATTTTTCCGGCTCAGTCTGGAAAACTGAACGCTCCACCCAGTCATAGAGCTGTCGATGCTGCTCTGCAGATAGGAATGGACGGCTGATGTATGTTTTATATTCCCTTCTGCTGTAATACCCCTCACTCCTGACAAAGCATTCGTGAAAGTAAAACCGCTCGCCAAAAATCGTTTGAAGTTGGGAAAAAGTGTACTCAGCCAGTAGCCTCTCTACAAACCGGAAACACCTCCAACTTGAAATTCTCAGGGCATACTCCCGCAGCAGTTTCAGCTGTGGCGCGTGTTCGCCATTATCCTTATGCTGCTCAAAAAACTCCCATAAATCAATTTCCTTCTTTTCCACCAGAAAGGCAAACGCCCGTCTGCTGTTCGTATGCCTGCTCCCGAAATATTCTCCATAGTCAGCTCCGGTCAGTTCCTGATATCTGGAAAGCCACTGTTGCAAAGGGATCGTCTGCCTGGAATGCAGCATCTGCAGGGTAAACAACTCCATATAGTTATCCCGCTCCAACTCCTTCGCCAGATCATCGTACTGAGGATCAAACACATCAAATCGGTACGGAAAATCCTTCTGTATCGTTTGATTCATCCATAACAGTGTTTTCGGTGCTGTGGGGTTCAAACCATATTGAACCGCTTCCCAGAGCCCCTGAAATCCTTCGTACTTGACCGTAAAGCTGTTATAGAACCGAAACAGCCAGCCAAGATACTCGTAAAATTCTTCCGAAAGATCCTTTGGAGCATTCAGAAGCATCCGCCCACACGCTGTTGCGATTTTCTCGGCAGTGATGCCCTTGGAACTCAACCGGTCCGGCAGCCTGTCCGCCCATACAGCGAGAGAGTTTGCCAAAATGATTTCATCGCAGCGATACCCTGCTTTAGTCAAAACCGAAAATTCGCGGCTGTCGGGCTTCATATTCATATACGGCAGTTTCATCAGCGTGCGCAGCACCAGGTCGGCTTTCCCGCGGTATTTCTTTGCCTGCTCTGCATAGAACCGGATGAACCATTCCAGCACACCAAAATCATATACCAGTGAAAGTGTCCGATTTTGTGTGAATAGATGACTGAGTTGGGTATGCATCACCTCATAGCCGCGTTCCCTATCATCAAATAACGACAGTATAAACAGGGCTTCTTCCGTTCTCGTACACTCCCTTTCTGCCAGTTTCTCCAACAGGGCATGGCGCTGTGCCGCATCTGTTTCCAAAAGATACAGAGCGCCCTGCAGGTACACATCTTCTCCGGCAGACCGCCGCAATTTCTGGAGGAATGCTCCCCGCTGATTGCCCACAAACATATTGTCAGACTGGATCGCACAGGTATTTCCCAGCGCCAGGGCCAGAGCGCGGAGAACTCGGACATCATTGCCCAGTTTTTCCTCAAACCGCTCCAACACCTCGCCAGGATAACGCAGATGATATGGTTCAAAATAGCCGGACACATCCGTTTCCACCTGCCATATCTGCATCGCCCTTGTTTGTCGGTAAGTCCTTCTCGCCGTATCGTCCTGAGAAGTCTGTACTACCAATTCGGCAAAGGCATGGTAAAGCTCCAAATCAATAGCCCTCTGATATACCCGGTAAACCGGTATCCTGTCGATATGCATTAAAATCCCTCCTACCTGAAATCTTCCATAAAAGATATGGGGAGAGAGCCGCAACATGGCTCTCTCCCCATTGATCAACTGACAGCATACCGATGGTATGCTATATTTTCTTACTCAGCGCCGGCCATGCTAAAGAACTCCGCAGGTGACAGTACCGTAACGCCCAAATCCCTGGCCTTGGACAACTTGCTGCCGGCATTTTCGCCGCAGACCAGATAATCCGTCTTCTTGGACACCGAGCTGCCGGCATGGGCTCCCAGTGATTCGATCAGGTCATTGATTCCGTCCCGGGTGTAGGGTTCCACCTTGCCGGTAACTACGATAGTCTTTCCTACAAAGGGATTATCCTGCACCCTGTTTTCGCTGTGTTCTGCCACAGCAGGCTTTTGAATACTCATCATAGTCTGTAACTCCTCCCAAATACAAAAATTATCTTCTACACAGAACCAGTCGTGGATATTGTTATGCAATGTCTCCCCGAAATCCGGAAGCTGCCGGAAATCATAGCCACCATAGACCGCATCCCGAAACTCATCCAAATCATAGTGGAACACACGACCTAATACCTTGCTGGCAGTGTTACCGATCATAGGGATGTCCATAGAAATCAGATACCGCTCAAAGGTGGTGTTTCGGCTCTGTTGGATAGCGTCCCAAAGGCGCTGCCAGGACTTTTCACCAAACCCATCCATGCGGACGATTTCAGCCCGGTAACGATCCAGACGGTAAATATCCAGATAACTATGGATAAATCCCTGACCGATGAATTTTTCCAATGTAGCCTCCGACAGCCCTTCAATGTCCATTGCCTTCTGGCTGACAAAATGGACGAACTTTTTCAGCCGACGTGTCTCGCAGTCAGGGTTATCACAGTACAGCGTCTTGATGATGCGATCCTCGCCATTTTCACCCTTTCCACTTGATTCATGGATGCGGGTAGGCTGTCCACAGCAGGGACAAACATGGGGAATCGTATCCACCATAGAGAAGCCGCCTCTGTCCAGATTTTCCTCCACGTGGGGGATGATCATGTTTCGTTTGCTTACCAGAATCCGGTTTCCAGCCATCAGTTCCAGATCCTCAATAAAGGACAGGTTGTGCAGACTGGCCCTGCTGACCTCACAGCCATCGATTTCCACCGGCGTAAATACTGCTACCGGAGCAATCTCTCCGGTTCTGCCCGGCGTCCATTCGATGTACTGCAGCAGGCTCTCATGCAGGTCATCTTCAAACTTATAGGCCAGACCGTCCTTATAGTGATGTCCGGTGCGGCCGCAGCTCTGGGCATAGGCGATGTCGTTAAACGAAACCACGATACCGTCAATGGGGATATCTTTGTCAGTGGCATATTGCCGCAGCTGATAGATACCGGCTTCCACATTTTCCAGCGTCAGTTTCTGCTTTGTGACCAGATACTTACAGGGCTGGAACCCCAACGCACGCAGTTCCCGTAGCTTATCTGATTTCCGGGTCAGGTGCGGAAAGCCCTCCAGCACACCAAACGGCATGAAAACCAGCCGACGCTCCCGGCATGTCTTGGCATCCATCAGACGAATGGAACCAGCAGCCAGATTGCGGCCGTTTTTATAGGGCTTACCGCTGCTGTCCTGCAGGCTGGTCTTCAGTTCCTCAAAATCACTGGGTCTGATAAAGCCCTCGCCCGTCACAACCAGTCTCTCTTTGTAGGTGATGTGGGAAGGGATACCGCTGATGGCTCGGGTGTTATGGGTAATGATCTCCCCTTCGTCACCATCGCCACGGGTAGCCGCCTCCAGAAGTTCTCCATTCTCATAGGTCAACTTTACAGTCAAGCCATCCAGTTTGAGCATCAGCATCACCTGCTGCTCACCCATGAAATTCAGAAGATCCATACTGCTCTTCGTCTTATCCAAAGACAGCAGCGGGATCTCATGTCTGGTTTTCTCCAGCCTGCTTACCGCAGGATAGCCTACTGTCTGGGTTGGCGAATTTGCCATTTGGATTCCCGTTTCCTGTTCCAACTCTTTCAACTCGTCAAAGAGTCTGTCATAGACCTCATCTGACACACTGGGAGCGTTGCGGTTATAATACTCATCCCGATAACGGTTGAGCCGGTCATTCAAGTCTCTCTGCTTTTCCAAAATATTCTGTTCCATTATGCTGCCTCCTTTTCAAGTACCCGGAAGGACATAACCAGTTCTTCTTCCGTATGCTTCTGTTCACTGTCGAAAACACTGCAAACACCGTCTGCAAACTGCCAGTGGGCGGCTCTGCCCCACCAAAGGATCGGGCCGCGGCCGCCGTTGCCTCTGTTGGCAGACGCATCTGGCTGATTCGCTACGGTACTATAAAAGCCCTGCGTGTTTACCAGCGTAATGTTCCGTATCTGCCCAATACATTCCGGCCGGCAGTGATCCAATATCTCCAACTGTGTCCCTTCCCGAAGTGTCCTGCGCAGCTGATTCAGGTTTTTGATCATGCGATTTTCTCCTTTCCCCGCCCCACAGGGCAATTCTGCTGTGCGGTATGCAGCCCATTTCTGCCGGCTGCATACTTGCCAAAATTCAATTCATGGACAATACGCTGAATGGCGTCATCATCGTCCCACGCTGCGTGAAGCGTATTCCGCTCTGGCCCGGCTCCCACATGGACACATACCTTTTCACTGCCAACCTGCAGCAGCACATCCTGTCGCCTGGCGCAAACCACTGCCAGATTTCCAATTTGTTTCATGCTCTGCTCCTTCCTTCTTCATCAATGACCGGACGCCCTCAAGGATGCCCGGCCATTCTCATTTTGTCACGCTGCAGCAGCCAATGCCGGAGACTGGATGCTATCCGTGTTTTCCATCAGGTCTGCCATCAGCACATCCGCCAAAAGCCTTCCTGCCAAATGGCCGGTATGAATGATGACCCGATCCTTCTTCAACTGGATAAACTCCTTCTCACGAAGAATCCGACTTTCCGCAGCCAGTTTCAAATCACGACCTGTAAGACGCTCTGCAATAACTTTTTGCCATCTGCGAAGAAAGTCAGTTGCTTGCTCAATATCCTCATGCTGACGGTCAAATAGTGTACGCTTCTGACGCACTGTGCCATCTGGTTCGATCTCCAATGTGTAATAGGGATCTTCCGGTTCGTCGGTTCGGCGCAAGAACAGAATAAAGCTCTCACGACGCTCCATGCGCTCATAATAGCGCTCACCACTGCCATCGTTGCCAACACAATGATGAAGCATTCGCCCCTCTTTGATGATCGCAAAAATGTTTTCCGGAGCAACAACCATGTATTCCTCCTCAGCATAGGTATATTTCTTCTGAAGTTCTCTGCAAATGCCATCAACATTGGGATATTTTTCTGCCATTTTCTCTGCCTGAAGTTCCAGACTTCCGGCTTCACACTGAATTACCAGTTCATCATGTCTCTGACGCAGCTTGCGCACGCGATAAATAATTTCATCACTGGTATCGATGTGCAGGCGCTGTGCCATAGCCATATAGTCCTGCCAAGTGATTAACGCCTGTCGGCAGCTGCCATCAAAATACTTCTTTTGCTTTTGCAGGTAATTACGTATCTGCAGCGGGCTCATGCGATCCACAATAAATAAAATATCCTTGGCTCGAATTTTATGGATACGGAACCACCGAAGCAATTCATTGGTAATGGGTTTTCCCCTTTTCTTTTCAACCTGCAGCCATCCTAAATCTTCTGTATCTCCATCCATCTGCCGCAAACGATTGAATCCCTGAGAATCCAGACCCAATGCGCGAATCAGCCTTGGAGCCTCCGGGTACAAAATCATTTGCCGCACTACATCACAGTTCTTAAAACATTCCTTCGTCAATTTTGATAAGCCGGATTTCCATATTTGCTCCATCTGGGGAAGCCGGCGCCAAACTGCCAGATAACTTTCCGGATCGATGCTTTTCTGTTTCCGAATCCATTGCACAAGACCGGTACAGCGAAGCTCATGCTTTTCAAGATGAGGCAGAGTCTTACCATAGACACGGCCATTTTCTGCACCATGCCAGTCATAAGAACAGGGGCTACAAGAAATCCAGCGCATATTACGCTGCTTATACATCCCCCAGTAATAACTTCTGGGTTTTAGTTCTCTGTCATAGATGGTACGCCGGATTTCCTGGCAATAAAGCTTGGAATTTGGAAGGCTTTCTTTTCTGTATGTCCGGTCAGCCTGAAATTCACGAACTACAAAGCCGTCCTTGCATCGCTGGATCAGGTAAGCAAAATATTTTTCTGTCTGCATGTACCCCGCCCGGCCATATGCTTTGAATACCACCGGATGGCGGCAGCAACTGCAGTAACCTTCCTGATTGTGGTGAGGATGCCCTTTAATCGGCACTTCCTTTTCACAATAGGTACAGTACCCTGTTTTTGCACCGCCTTTTTTGTAATGGTAGTAGATGTAGTTCTGCTGGATGGCGACCTTATTCACCCAGCGGTTCCAGTCCTTTGGAAGTTCCGGCACCTGCTCCAGATCTTTATCCCATGGGTCGGTTTCCAGCCGATGTCGCTGCACCAGCTGTTCGTCACGGACAGCCCTCTGGAACTGCAGGATCGCACTTGCTCCTCTTTTATCATTGTCTAAATATGTCTGTATAACTGCTGCTTCTTCCTCGCTGACCCAGCTGCTTTTTGCATACCAGTGTTTCCAGTCCAGTCGGTCCAGTTTGGCCTCGCTCCATTTCTGGTTCAAGCAGTCATAGGTGGTAAACTGCCGATTCTCTTTATCCAGATACACCTCGTAGACCGGATTATTTCCGTCCAAACGCAGGTAGTCCGGAAAAAAGAGTGCGGCTTTCAAAATTCCAGCCTGCACGACACAACGCAGATAAACGTAATAATCACAAACCTCCGTGACATAGCCATATTTCGTTTTTTCTTTTCTCGGCATATCCGAAGCGGCAATCTGCTTCATTTCTTCTGTTGCTGTCAGCTTGGGAAATGCCATCAGGGCTCGTTTTTTCATCTCAATTCACCGTCCTTCTTGTCAAATCCACGCCATACCACACATCCGGCATCAACGTGATTCCATCAACTCGCCCTACAGCAACCTGTACGATAGCTTCGGAATCCGGAGCTTCCTTCGCAAAAGCAAGGATGTCTCCCAGTCTGCCGGTGGCAACGGGGTCTTTCCCCCGTACCACCGCATAACCGCAGTTCGCCATTGCCCGGTTGGCTGCCACATGGGAACTCCACACCCTGCGCGGGTGATCTACCATGTAGGCCAAACCATGTAAAAACAGCTCCTCTTTGGTTAGCCGCTTAATCACAGTCAACTCCGTACAGGCGATTTTGGAGTCATGCTCATCTTCATCGATGTCGCCGCCGGCGTTGACAATATAATATTCCGAATGCTCCAGGCTGGAATAATAGCTAAGGCAGTCGAGCGGATTTTCCGCGCAGTGAAATCCATTTTCCCTGCAATTTGCTTTTTCAGTCGTATTGAGCCCCATCACAAACTGATAGCCACGGCATATCAGCCCGGGGCGAAAACCCTTATAAGCAATCATTCTGCATTTTTCCTCCTTTGCCGGCTCAGCCTGCCTTTGCCATCCCAAAATCCAGAAGCGACATCTGCCCATCCTGAGAAGGCTTTTTTTCCTCCTGCTTGGGTGCCGCCTTGGGTTCCGTCTTTTTCTTCTCTGCCGCCTTCTTGAGTTTGCTCTTTGCAGAGGACTTCCCAGCATACGGCTTGGGAACAAACTTCTCCTCATCCTCATGGTCTTCCTTGGCATCAGGGTCACGGAAATAATCTTCCGCCCACTGATAGCACATATCATCCGGCACATCGCAGCCATATGTCTGCTGTCCGGGACCAGGGCGGGTTCCGCTTGCTTTTAGTTCATCCTGCACATAATCCCATGCCTTTCGGTTGATGTACTGGAAACAGCGGATCATGTTCTTTTTCGGATGCATCGTCAGACGGGCAAACGCCGTATCTTCCATACAGAGCATCTGGATATGCTCGGACACACATTCCTTCATATTTCGCCGTGTCAGTTTTTCTACATCGGTACTCACCCTCTGGGTAGAGGCCGCGATTACTTCTTCATCACTCATCGCTTCCAGACGGGCGATTTGCTCCTGCTCCGCGGCTTTCTTCGCCTGCTGTTTGGCGTCAAATTCCGCTTTGCGCTGGGCTTCAGCCGCCTCATACTCCGCACGCTTTTTTTCTTCATCTTCTGCGGCGGGCGGTTGTGCCGAATTCCCCTCCTCAGCAGACTTCTCTTCCCCAGCAGGCGCTACTTCATCCGCAGGTTCCTCCTCTGCATCAGCCAAAGCAGTCTCACCGGCAGAAACCGAAGCCGCCGATACTGGGACAGTGTCTGTACCTACAGGCGGCACAGGCAAAGATTCCATCTCCTCCAGCTCAAAGGCTTCATCATCCTCAAAGGCTGCAGACGAATCGAACATACTGTTTTGCTGCTCCATTGCTATTTCTGAAAAAACACCCATTGTAAAATCTCCTTTCGCAAAAAATGGCATGGAGTAGGCCGTTATGACCCTTTCCATGCCATTGTGTGTTGCTCACAGCACATATAAAAGTGTGCTGAAGCTGTCAAAACAGTAGCAGACCACGCCAGTATACTGCCTTGACCATTCCTTGATTTTGTCCTGCACCTCCTGCGCAGTCTTTTGATTGCTCATGTTCCAGGGTGGAGGTACCGTTACGGTAAAGTAGCCATTCTCCAGACAACTTCTGACATCTGCCGGAAGATTGGAGCACTGCTCATACAGTGCTGTAATCTGGCTTTTCTTCTTTTCTGCAATACGCATCTGACCCCTATCCCTTCATTCCTGTTTTTGAGCAGGCTCCGGAAGTCTTTTACACAAGAATGGGGAGAAGCGTACCGGCGCAAAATCCCGGCAGTCATTCACATAGAAGTATGTGCGTTTGCCTTGGCAGTCCAGTTCCACCACATCAGATGGAGCCAACGGACGGCCTCTGTAATCTTCCGGCAAATGCTCATTAAAGTCCAGGAACAGGCGCCCCAGCACTTCCATGTCATTCTGCCCCTTTGGGCAACAGACCTCTGCGCTCCATACCGTCTGATAGGCGGCGGCAGGCGGCTGTTCATATCCAGCTTTACGCAGTGCATCCAGTTGCTTGAACGCGAAAGGTACCGTCTGTGTCTCACCCAGGCAAAGCTGGTAAATGCAAAATCTCCGGAAAACTCTCTGGCTGTCCAGAATATCCTTCAGCGCCCGATTGCCCTGAGCAAGAAATATCTGATACTCTTCCTTTGTCAGCCCCAGATACTCTGTCAGATCCAAATCTTTCTCCGCTCTGGTGTGCCAAAGCTCGACGCAGCCATCTATATAGGTAAAATCACACTTACCGCACAGATATTGCTGCTTAAAATTCATTCTCTGCACCTCCTTTTCCTTCTGTTCTTTCTCCCGAAGGGCAAGCTGCCAATCATCAAACCCTTTATAATTCGGATTCCAGGTCAGCCGACGACATGCCATTCCATTTTTTCGGGCCATCAGATAGATCTTAGATGCCCCATTAGAGGTCATTTGGTTACTGTACTTATCCATATCATGAGCCTCAATGATCTCCTCAGTGCCATTCTGTGCCAACAGTGCAAACAGCGTATCCAACTGGCTTGTGTTGTTTGCGCCGGCAATCGCCGCAAAAGTCCGGTTTGTCAGGCAGTGTGAGATGTCTGCTTTCAGCAGTCCCTCAATGACATAGACCACTCGAGCAGATGGATGGCCGATAAAATGTACCGGGCTCCCGGATGTGACGCCCATATTTTTGGACGAGGACGAAAACCAGATGTATTTGGCTCCTGACTTATCCGGTGGATCATCTTTTTGCTTGAGCGGACTATCCAAAAGTATCTGCAGGCCATGTATCATACCGTCGTATCCCACAGCCGGAATCAAAATCCCTGCGTTTTTTCGGTAGAAGTTCATGGTCCAGCGCCCGCTGTCATCCAGATAAAAGCCGGGCACCCCCTCCACCTTGCATCCCTGTTTCATCAGCCGCTCGGTAATGGAGCGGCAAAGGAATGGGGGTGGAGTGCTCTTGAACCCAATCCGGTCGATCTGTTCATCCGACAGTCCCCGTTTTGGGGAGTGCAGATGGTTGCGGTGGGCAGGCTGAAGAGGCAGCATAGCGAGCAGCAGCGAAAGCGTTTGATGAATTTCCTGTCCGCTGGCCCGTTCTGCTTGCTGCACTGTTTTTAGTTCGCCCCTCCTCTCATATCCGGCAAAGTCGGTCTGAGTCCCCGAAACCGGGGACCCAGTGCCAGCCTGCTGGTTTCCTGCCATCTCATATCCAGAGTTCGGCCGTTCCCTGTGAAAATCGTTGCACAGGGCTTCTCCTATCTCCCAATACGCATCGGATGTAGTCGTATTGTTTAGCCGCGCATAAAGCGCAAGCATACCGCCATGCTCATCACAATAATTGCACCGCCAGACATTTTTGACGAAATTCACATTCATCTTGCCGCGGCGGTCACCACAAAACGGGCAATCCACATATACACTGTTTGCCTGTCGGCGTCTGATTCGTAGATGTAGAAGTTCCACTACATCCATAATACCGAACGGAAAATCTCCTGGATATGAGTCCATCTGTTCTCCCTCCCTTCTTGCCCCCATAGATGGGGCTGCTTATCATCCGGCTTTCTGTGCGGCCATACCATCGAGCATGATCTGCGCCGCAGCACGAACGATATTGTTGGTGCTCTTGTTGCCTGGGGTGAGGTAGAATTTCAGACTCACCGGACGCTCCTTGGCAACTGTTGCCATGGTCTTTCCTTTGCTCAGACCACTATCCACCACCACATTCTGCGCTTCTTCAAAGGTCATTACCTTCAAGATGTCTTCTACCGGAGTGCTCTCCGTATAAGAAGGCGCCACAGGCTGATCGGGTGCTTCCTGTTGGACAACAGGCGCCACAGGCAGTTCTTCCGGTTCATCCGATTGGAATACGGAGGCGGCCGGCTGCTCAGACGCATCATCCTGTTTTGGACTGCTATCCAATGTAACCTCGCGGCTCGGTACCGGCAGCTCCATATTGGGAGCATTCTCCTCTACCTTGCCGGCAGGCAGTGTATCCATATTCTCCTTCTCTTCTGCAACCATCTGTTGGACAACTGGCTGTACCGGAGAAACCGGGGGCTGTTCATTCTGAACCGGCTTTGCCGCAGGTTTCTGAATAGGCGCCGGACGAGCAGGAGCATTACGGCCCTCTACGGCGTTCTGAGGCGCTCTTTCCGGCCGGGCATGAACTTCCCCGCCAGATTGCCGCAGCGCCGCTCCAGGGGCTTCTACGGGCCTCTGCGCCGCATTTGGCATCGGTTGCCGGATAGGAGCCGTCCCGGAAAGCGGAATACTGCTTCCAAACACCTTGCCCGTACTGTCAACAGCGACATCGGCAAACTGCAGACCGAAACCGGCATCCGACAGCGCAGCACTCAATGCCTCATCCTGGGCAGCCTGTACATAGTCGGTACCTTCTTCTGCACTGTGTTGCGAGATGTAACTACTGATAGGCTCTGCATCACTGCGGTCCAGATAAACTCTGGCCTCCATAATCGCAAGCTGTTCCGTGATCCGCAGAGTAGTCAGTTTCATGCGGCCCTGGGGGTGACGCAGGCGAAACCACAGCTTCTGATAGGGCAATTCCAACTGCAGCATTTCCTCATTGGTTTTTCTGGACACCTTATGGCGCAGAAATTTGAGCGGGTCAAAGCCCGGCACCTTGTTCAGTTCTGCCACTGCCGGAATTGTTTTGTACATCATAGGCATCGGATTACTTTTTTCGTTCATGTTGGAAACTCCTTTCTGACATAAAAATAGGAGACGCCAAGTGCCATTTCTGCACCTGACCTCTCTTTTTTAACTTGCGTTCTTTAATTGTTCTTCCAACGCAGCCGGAATGGGGATACCGGCTTTCTTTGCGTAGGCTTTGAAATACATCTGAATACGCATACCCAGCAGCGTATTCCGCTTGCCGATCTCATTACGATGGATTGCCATAAACAATACCTGTTTCTGCCCAATCAGCACCACCCGCTTTTTGGCACGCGTGATTCCGGTGTAGAGCAGATTACGGTACATCATGATGGTGTGCGCTTTGAGCAGCGGCATAATAACGATCTCATACTCAGAGCCCATAGCCTTGTGGATCGTAGTAGCATAAGCCAGATCCACATTGCTCAAATCATCTACGCCGTATTCCAGTGTTCTGCCAGCGCCAAAATCCATGCCGATTTTTTTACCCTGGTCAGTGTCCTTAATATACCGGATGAAGCCCAGATCTCCATTAGAGACCTTTTCTGTGTTCTTGGTCTGCATGATGCGGTCATTGACCCGGAATATCCTGGGGCCAAACTTGATTTCCTCCTCCGCAGAGCGGAATGGGTTGACCAATTCACGAATGGTCTCATTCAGCTGTTCCGACGACGCGGCGCCTTCTGAACGGAAAGGTGAAAGAATCTGCACATTCTCAATGCCACTCTCCTGTATCTCCAAACAATACCGTTCTGTAATCTTTTCAGCGGTATCTTCCTGACTATCACCAGACACGAAAACAAAGTCCGGTCCGTAAAACAGTTTGGTATTGCCCTCGTTGATAAATTTGGCATTATAGGCAATCAGACTATCCTTCGACTGACGGAAAATCTGATCCAGCACCGTTACCGGGACGATTTTGGTTTCGATGATTTCACGAAACACATTTCCGGCTCCTACGCTCGGAAGCTGATCTGGGTCGCCTACCAGTACGATTCTGGCATTTATCTTCATGCGTTCAAAAAATTTCTCAGCAAGCCACATATCCACCATGGAAAACTCATCCACAATGATTAAATCGGCCGACAGTGGCTCTGACTTTCTGTTCCGGCTACCCTCATCCTCTTCACTGGTCAGTCCCAGACCACTGTGTAATGTTCGGGCATCCTCAAAGCCGGTACTCTCCGACATCCTGCGGCTTGCCCGACCGGTAGGCGCCATAAGAGCAATTTTGCCATCAGGGTGCAGCCGCCGGTAAACCTCAAGTATCGTCCGCAGCACTGTTGTTTTACCAGTACCAGGAGAACCCGTAATCACTGACAAGCCATGCCTAAATGCTGCATAGACCGCAGCCTCCTGCTGTGCAGACAGGCGCAGTCCCATTTCAACCTTGACCTGTTCCAGCACCGGCGCAATATGCTCTACTGGCATCTGGGTGACCAGACGCTGGGCGATCCGGCGCGCCGTTTCGTCCTCTTGGGCAAACACTCTGGGAAGATAGATATTATCCTTCACGGAAACAATTGCTCCATTCAGGATCATTTCCTGCATCATATCCCTGACTTCCTGCTGATGCAGGCGAAGCTCCGGTACAGGTATCTTCTCATTGAGCAGTTTCAGCGCTGATTTCTCCAGTTCTTCAGAACTGATGTACAGATGGCCTCGTTTACTCTTGCCCTCATCCAGCGCACAAAAGACAGCCCCTTTGATACGCATAGAGTCATGGAGATTGCCCCCGCTCTTTTGTACGATTGCATCTACCCGCCGAAATCCAAAGCCGGAGATCTGGCAAAGCTCAAATGGGCTCTTTTCCAAAATCTCTACGCTGGTCGGGCCGAAATATTGATATATTTTCAATGCCGTCTTGGGAGTAATCTTAAACGGTGCCAGCAAGGTCATAATTCCTTGGAGCATACGGTTTTCTGCATAAGAAGCTTTGATGTCCTCCAATTTACTTTCCGTAATGCCCCGGATCTCCAACAGCCGCTCCGGCTGGTGTTCCAGAATATCCAGTGTGTCCACACCGAACCGCTCCACAATGTCTGCGGCAGTTTTGGGACCAATCCCTTTGATAAGCCCGGAGGCAAGGTAGCCCTCTACGCCGTTTTTTGTTCTGGGCACAATTTCACGCCACTGCTCCACCTGGAGCTGGACACCATACTTGCCCTTTGTCCATTCACCATCCAGTTCCAACTCTACCGCATCTGTCCGTGGAATCTCATACCCCACAGCTGTAAAGCGAATCAAATGGTCTTTGTACCGCCTGTTTGACCTGGCCTCGGCTGGCACGCTCTGATCTGCGGTTTTTACATTGACGATACAAAACTTATTGGCAGGATTATAAAAAATCGTCCCGTCGTAGGTACCAATACAATTCATCCTTTTTCACCTCACTAAGCGGCCTCCATAATCGAGGCTCTAACACTGAACCGTCTGGATTCGGATACTGTAACAAACTGCTCGTAAATATCCGGATGCTCCAGTTTCAACCGAAGCAGGTTATCCTTGTCGATGATGGACTTGCGAACAGGGGTATAGGTAACCGTATAGTTCACTCCCTCCTGCTCACAGACTGCAGTGCAGCTGGTACCCATTTCCGCAATCAACAGCGCCTTCAGACGCTGAATATCCTTGTCGATTTCTTTGGAGTACACCTCTGCATTTTTCTTTTCATCCAGAAGCCGCAAATACTGCATGAGTTTTGCAGTCATATCCAGGTCGAGTGCAACGGCCGGGGCATTTTTATCTGCCGGGCCAAAGTGTTTGCGTGCGCTCTCAATAATCAAGGCCCCACTTTCTGTATAGGGCGGCGGCACATGGCGCTGCACATGGTTTTCCCAGAAATACTGCTCCAAAAAGACCATCTCAGCCTCATACTCGAAATCACGCTTGACCTCCCGGATAATAACTTCCTCCTCGTTGTTACCATACAGGCAGCAAAAGAAACATCGGTCAATATCCGTTACTGCCATATAATGACGCCCCTGAGATTCATAGTAGACTGGAACAGTCTCCTTCCCATTCATCCACCAGTTATCTCTGGCATTATAGTTTGTGGTCTTAATCTCAAGGATCGCTGTGGTGCCATCCGGCAGTTCCACAAAGTAGTCCACATCAGCCAGCATCCAAGGATACTGTGGGTGCTGGAACATCTTTTTGATTTGGTAGACCCGATATCCGGTTTTCCGCTCGAATATCTTTGCTACCAGAGGCTCCAGCAAATGCCCCATTTCCATGGCAACCCAGTTGCCCTCATCATCTTCCACTGACGCTATGTTCAGTTTGTCGTAGTACAGATCCCTGGCTGTCCGGAATGGAGAAGTGCCAAAGATCGCCGATACATCGCTGCCGCCGATTCCACGGCGCCGGTAATCCAGCCAGTCTTCTTCTGAAAGATCTGCCGTTTCTACCAGCACCAGCGGTTCATGCCGCTTTCGTTCAGCACTACTGCTGCCAGACATATCAAATCCCCCTTCGTGATCTTCGGGGCAAAATAACTGCCCTCGCCATTGGTGCAACATTTCGGGGCCGGAGCGAAGATACTGCCTGTCTCTTCATCTTCCAGTCCGTGGAGTGTGCCGGCTTGACCCGCCGACCATTCTGCTTTCTTTTCTGCTTCACATTCATGTACATGACCTGCCTTTCTCAGTTTTGATTTATCCTTAAAGCCCTTTCAGGCTTACAGGCAATAAAAAAGCGAGCATGACAGACGGCATAAAGCCTGGCGCCCATAGTTGCCTATGAACCGATGTCATTCTCGCAATGGTGGGTAAATCCCGTAAAATAAAAAAAGCCAGCAATATACCGGCCTGAAAAGGCGCAGTGATACTACTGACACAAGTACAAAATTAACAGCGTGTGCAATGCAGTCATTACTCCGCAACACAAGCCCTAAAGCCTGTGTACCCTGACGGGCAACGCACAAAAATCAATCACATTGCAATTCTAACACAATATATAGTGTTTGTCAATTCAAACATTCTATATATTGATTTTTGGATTTTCTTTAAATTTTCTTTCCTCTTTGCAGAAGTTCTTTCTTCCCCGCCTATTTATAGGATGTATCGGATCATTTGGTAATACCGGATGATCCCTACGCTCTTTTAGTACCTTGACAAGTTCATAACCTCTATGGGGAGTTATACAGGAATTCTGGACAGTGTGCGATGACCACAGAAGCGCGCCCATAATCGAAGTGCTGCACAGCAGCAGCCTGAAATACACGGCAGAACCGTTCTGGCGTAGGAAATGGCCCCATTAGAGTTCTTTTGTTATTTCAATACCTCCTGACCTCAAGACCGTTTTCATTGTTTTTGTTGAAAACCTTCTTCTACAAATCGTAAGGGATCATTGTAATCGAAAAAAGGAGGACGATTATGGAGAAAAGAAAACCGAATGACCTACCGCCGGAGCAGTGCCTGGCTGTTGATACCGATACCCTTTGCAAACTGTTGTGCTGTGGAAGGCACACTGCAGTACAGATTGGGGATCTTGCCAATGCACGCATTACCATGAACACCCGTGTCCTATGGAGTGTCCAGCGTATCAAAGAATATCTTTATGATATTTCCGGCTAAATAACCATGCCAGTAAGGCGCACTACACTTTTATAATCAGGAGGTACCAGTAATGGCAAAAGTGAGAAAAGACAACAAAGGACGAAATCTTCGGCCTGGAGAAACACAACGGGCAGATGGCAGCTATATGTATGTCTACAAATTAGGCACTAAAAAGAAATATCTTTACGACTCCGATCTCGCAAGTCTTCGTGTCAAAGAAAAGCAGATCAACAAAGATAAGGATGATGGCATCCGTACTCAGGAAGCCATGAAGCTTACCCTGAATGATATGTTCAAGGTCTACATGAATAACAACATCAAACTGAAGCCCTCTACCAGAGCAAATTATCTTTACCTGTGGGACTTCTATGTGAAAGAAGAGCCTTTCGCTAACATGCCTCTGCCACAAATCCACAGAAGTGATATTCTCGCGTTTTATACCAAACTGCTGAAACACGGCTTTGCTATCAACTCACTGGAGAGCATCAACACCATTGTTCACCCTACGCTTGAAATGGCCGTGGACGACGATTACATCCGCAAAAATCCCAGCAAGGGCATTTACCGCAAGCTCAAGACGGATGGCAGCGCTCCAAAGCCTAAACGGCGGATCGCACTCACTAAAACGCAACAGCAGAATTTCCTGCGTTTTATTGCCAAGTCCCCTACATACAGCCATTGGCTCCCCATCATGACTGTGCTTCTTGGAACAGGAATGCGTGTAGCAGAATGTACCGGCATTACCAAAAGCGATATTAACTTGAGCGAAAACACAATCTCGGTCAACCACAACTTAATCTACCGGGTCATTGACGGAAAAGCCGGATTTCACATTACCACTCCCAAAACTGAGAGCGGTACACGAATTATCCCTATCCTCTATCCAGAGGTGGCCGAGCAGCTTCGCCTCCAGATTGAAACCATCGACGCATTGTATCCAGACGATCAACTGGTGTTAGGAGGAGTTCACGGTTTTGTTTTCCGCAACCGAACCGGCTCATTCATGAGCGCCCACAATATCAATCGGGCGATTGAGAGAATCAGCGTAACTTACAACATGGAGGAAATGGATCAGGCTGAACTGGAAGACCGTGAACCGGATCTGCTCCCTCATTTTAGTGTTCACAACTTGCGGCACACCTTCTGTACCCGGCTCTGCGAAAGCACCAACGATGTTAAATTCATTCAGCAAGTCATGGGGCATGCCGATTTCTCTACTACAATGGACATCTACACCCATATCACACAAGAGAATATGCAGGAGAAGGCAAAAAACATTAGTGTGAACATGAAGCTGATGTAAGAAGAAAGGCGAATCTGCATTTTATAAGCAGATCCGCCTTTCATATTGCTTCATCCGGTTTCGTAGGGTCTCGCGCAAAAGTTGTAGAAAAGTTGTAGTAACGCGATTTTTTGTAGTAAATGACCTCTTTAGTACAGCTTTGCTCCTGCCGGAATACTGTCATCCAGCATCAAAAGATTTAAGCCTTCCCGTCCGTCATACTCGTACACTGCGGAAATCAGCATACCCTCGGAGTCAATACCCATCATCTTTCTCGGCGGCAGGTTTGTGATTGCCACACAGGTCTTACCAACCAGCTCTTCCGGCTCGTAATACTCGTGAATACCGCTTAAAATGGTGCGTTTCCGGTCTGTTCCGTCATTCAGTGTGAATTTCAGGAGCTTCTTGGACTTCGGCACTGCCTCACAGGCTTCGATCTTAACCACTCTGAAATCAGACTTGCTGAATGTCTCAAAGTCTACATCATCTGCAAACAACGGCTCGATTTTCACCTTGGAAAGATCAATCTGTACGCTTGGCGCGGACACGGTTGCATCCTCTGCAGAACCATTTACCGCTGCTTTTTCGGCTTTGTTTTCAGCCTTCTTTGGGTCCAGGGTCTTCATTGTCGGGACGAAAGCAACCATCTTTTCAATCTCTCCTAAACCTCCTCATATCTCATAACAGGTCTAAACGGGGTTTCTTCCTGAATCGCCATATCCCTATAAATTCGTGTAGTTTTTCGGTGGATTGGAGTATAAATTGGTGTAAATGGTGTAGAAGCTTTTATCCTCGCTCAAGAAATGCCGCTTATTCGTTAGACACTTTATTATACTCGCTTTTGAAATATGAGTCAAGACCTTCAAACTCGGACTGCCTAAGCTCCTTCGTCACATCGGTATAGATGTTAAGCGTTGTTGAAATATCCTTATGACCAAGCGTATCTTGAATGACCTTGACATTCACTCCTGCTTCGCACATTCTCGTTGTAAATGTATGTCTTAGTGAATGGCAGCTAAAATGCGGAAGTAGCACTTCGGGATTTTCATTCTTCAAAAACTGCTCATCGTTACAGTCACGGATTATGCGGCGGATTGCTTTATTCAGTGTTCCCTGATGTTGCGGATTTCCGAAGCGATTGATAAAGATAAAATCTGTGTATCCGTCAATGGTAGCGATACAATGAAGATCGAGCAGCTCCTGCCTTTCCTTTTCCATTATAATTGCCTCTTTCACAAAACTGAGCATTGGCACTTTTCTCTTTCCAGCCGGAGTTTTCGGCGTATTGACATTGAAGTAGCAGCCTTTTTTGCTTCCATCGGTGCGGTGGTCATAGTAAACCAAAGTATGATTTACATCAATAACACCGTCCTCCAGATCGACATCACACCATCTTAATCCGGTAAGTTCTCCGACTCGAAGCCCTGTCCCTACCAAAACCGCAAAGATCGGATACCAATATTGTGCAGCGGGTGTATTTTTCAAATAGCTTAAAAACAGCTCCTGTTCGGGACGGGTTAAAGCTCTGCGCTTTTCTGTCTTGAAGCAATGTGCTTGCTTCAGCTCTCTAAGTACATTATCTGACGGATTATTTCTTATATAATCATCATCAACCGCCATATCCAAAATTTGATGTAATACCGTATGGATACTGTCAATGGTCGAGGGTTTTAGCTGGCGTTCGTCTGTAAGGTAATTATAAAACCTCTTTATATCTGTTTTTTTCAGCGATGAAACTGTTTTTGAGCCTATTTGATGACGGACAAAGGTTTCATACATATATTTATAATTCTCAAAGGTGTTGTTCTTCAGCCCTCGCTTCAGTTCCTTCCAAAGCTCATAGACCTCATTGACCGTCGTATATCGGGCTTCGGTTTTAATGCCATCGCTCTTATCTTTTTTAATTTGTTCTTCCTTGTAGCGCAATTCATCAAGCGTCTTGGCATATACGCAAAACCTCTTATGATTGCTGTCAGTCCATCGGAATTGATAAGTTCCGTCAGCCCTTTGCGATTCGCCTGTCCGAAGCACGGCTCTCGACTTGTCTTTTCTTTTTGTTCTCGGCATAATTCTCTCTCCTCCTATATGCGAAACTGCTTATCAAGATAATCAATGAACGCTTCTCGGATCACACAGATTTGTGTGCCGTTATTTACCGTGAAAGGACAATTCCCTTGTGAAATGATTTGGCGGATTTTTGCCCTTCCGATTCCGGTGTATGCGGCAGCTTCTTCAACGGTTAAAATCGTTTTCGTCCAAAACTGTGTGTTTTCCGACCTCTTTTGGAGTTCACTTCTGTAAGCTAAAATTTTTTCGTCCATACAACCTCCATCATATTGAATACATTTGCTCAATGTATTCATCAAAAATCCTGCGCTTAATCATTCTCCGATTGCCTACCCACAGCACAAACGGACAATCGGCAAGGCTCGTCATTTCATAAAGCTTATCCCTACCTATTCCCGTATACTCTGCCGCTTCTTCTATCGTCAAATAAGGTTTTACCCAAATTGGAACAGCAGCCACACGCCTGTTGGAACTGCCTGTTTCAGTCAGTTTATTATCCATTAGCTTGTCCTCCTCTCAGACGGAATATTGTGTTTCGAGATAATCCTCGAATTGTTTTCTTTTAATCAACCGCTTTGTTCCATTCCATAGGACAAAGGGACAGTTTTTTTGATTTGAAATTTCTTTAATTTTAGATACGCCTATTCCTGAGTATTCGGCGGCTTCTTCCACCGTCAAATTCATTTTCTTCCACAACGGGACTCTCGACATATCCGGATCGTTCTTTTTGTTGAGCATATTGCTGCACCTCCTTGCTTTTGGTAGTTACAGCATAGTCAATATCCTGCGATAAGCCAATTATGCGAATCGGCTCATCGCAGGCTTGACTTTTTCATTAAATTGAGTATTGCCGCTCTATATACTCATCAAAAGCTTTTCGCTTAATCATTCTCCGGCTACCTATCCATAAGACAAATGGGCAATCCTCACTTTCTGTCATCTCATAAAGCTTTGCCATTCCGATACCGGAATAGGCTGCGGCTTCTTCAATCGACAGATTTGCCTTACACCATATAGGAATGTCAAACTTCCGTTTCCTTTCCCTGTTTTGCGACATCCCTATACCCCTTTCCCTTTGAAAGAGGTGCGTTTGTCATAAACGATATAATCCCAACCTCTATCATTGCACTTATCACAAGTGCCTTTACTTTTAGCGAAAGGATCAAGGCGTCTGACAACATAGTTCGGATTGCGAAAATAGTCGTTTAAGCATTTCGGACACAGGCAGCGAATGTCGCCGATCCTGTTAGTGTTGTAAAGCCATAGACCGAATGTTTTTTTCAAGGCTGCGTTAATCTGTCTCCAAAGGCGCTCATCATCAACAAAGCCAATATACTCTGTCAAATCATCTTTATTCACAGTCTGTATTTGCTCAAGCAACACCATTGAAGGCTTCGTCAGACCAAAATCCTCGCCTAAAATAATGTGGGACGGCAAATACCTCTTTTTTATTACACTCGTAATGGACGCAACAATAACAGTAGGCGCATTCGCATTGAAATTGTCTGCCTGAATTACCAGCACAGGTCTTACACCTGATTGGATAGAGCCGATTCTTGTGCCAAAATCGTAGGAAAATATATCTCCACGCCTGATTTCTGTTTTCTTCATTTTATGTATAACCTCTCTGTTCATTGAGTTTTGAAAGCGCATTTCATATCCGGAATAGAAATACCCCTTCACTCATTTGGACAAAGGGGTGCGAAATGCACACCCAAAATCAGAGATTTTCATAAAATTTTTTGAAATTTTTTATTGCGGCAGCGATTGACTTATCTACGGAGCTATAATTTATGCCCTCCTCTTTCGCAATTTTCCTTGAACTAATCCCAAGCAAGACGGATTTAAGAAGGCGCTCCCTTTGAACAGGTTGCAGCATACTTAACGCTTGCCTTACCTTAGAAAGTTCTAACTGCCGCAGCTTTTCTTTTTCTTCCTCGATCTGTTCCTCCTCCGCTTTATCAAACGGATCAATAAACGGTGCGATAGATTTCGGATGGAACTGCTCAAAAATATCATCTTCGTATCCGTACACATCTATCGTCCTTTTGCTGCGCTTTTCATATTTATCATTATTTCTATGTGATTCACTAATCACTTCCCCCTGTGCCATTGACAGAAGTATAAAAGGCGTATACCTGCTGATGACATCAGGGTACTTATCCCACAATGCTTCTTCGGACAGCTCCGTTATAATTGCCCATTTTTCCGTTCCAGTGAAACCACTATACTCATACCGAAGGTTGATGAGTTTACAATCCTGTGCAAATAATTCTTCCTGCTCGTTTACTGTAAGTTTTTTCATTTCCGTAATCTCCTTAAATTTGGAATTTTTGATATACAAGGTCGAAATCAAAAACTCCGGAGATCACGGATACCTACATATAAATGCCTGCCATACTGTGATAGACATAAAGCTCCCTTTCCGCTTGACAAAAGCGAAAAGGGCTGCACAAAAAAAGCAGCTATAACATTCAAGCCCGAAGGCTGAAAGCTATAACTGCTTCTTCAAAACACATATTCAATTCGTTTTGCCTAAGCTGCTGTATTGCCGCCTAAAAGATATTCAACCAGCATTTAAAAATCAAGAAAAATTCTCAAAGCTTTAGGCATACTAATTGTAACAGATTTGCTTTTCCGTATCATCGGCAAAACTGTGCCAATTTTCTGCCATTTCGTTTTCAGCCTCGTTCTGTAAACGAAAGCCGTTCTTCGGGCAGCATACACAGTGTAGCATACGCAAGGTCGGACATTCAGTAGGGATTTCGTCGGACTTTAGTCGGACAAGCCTTTATTTGAAAAAATCAGGAATATCGCCGCTTTCATCAGCTCCCTTCATATTAAAGATTCCTTTGAAGCACGGAATCGCATATCCCCACAGGGATACGCCGAGAAGCAAAATCGCTTCCCGTTTCCGGTCGTAAAAGGTACTGCGCTCCATATTCAAGAGATCGAGCAGTTCGCTCTCCGTATACCGAAATGCTGTCAGGTAGCTTTTCGATATGATTTCGTGGTACAGCCTGCCGTTGTTATGGTAGTCATATATTTTCGCCATAGCGGTATCAATCAGGTCAACCATCCACTTGTTCTCAAATAAAGCACTGATACGGCTCTCAAACTCCTGCTTCTCGGTATCCGGCGCAAACAGCTCCAAATAGACAAGGGCGCTGTCCAGTTCTTCTCCGTAATAGACCAGCTCCTCATTCACACAGGCAGACTCGCTCAGCGTAATCCAGACCACATCACGGTATACGCCAAGAAGCAATTTTGTTTTCGGGAATATATCCGATTGATTCAAATTAAGCTGCTCATACATTTTCCGAATGCTTTTCGCAGCGAGTGTATCTTTCCGTCCCATCTGTTCGCCTCAATCCTTAAAACGGGTATCATTTGTTGGTAGATAAAAGTTCAAGCTAATTTGCTGAACTCCCTTGACAAAATACGCAAGTTAAGGTATTATGTATACGCAACTTACTTGCGTATTGACATTATACGAAATTTACTTGCGCTTGTCAATACAGATACGCAAGATATTTTCAAATCAGGTCGAATAATTTGGAGGTCAGATGAAATGAAATTCTGTGAAAAGGTAAAAGAAGCCCGCACGAAAGCAGGCTTAAAGCAAGATGAGTTTGCAAAAGCAATCGGCGTTTCTCTGCGGACAGTATCGAATTATGAGGCTGGCACCCGCTATCCGAAAAAAAGGGAAACCTATTATAAGATGGCGGAAGTCCTGAAGGTCGATGTCAACTATCTGCTTACAGATGATGAGGAATTTTTGCTGAACGCTGAATCCAAATACGGAAGCAAAGGCGCAAGACAGGCAAAGGAGCTTATGGCAGAGGTTACGGGGCTTTTTGCAGGCGGCGAGCTTGCAGATGAGGATTTGGACGAGATGATGAAAGGCATTCAGGAAGCGTACTGGATCGCCAAAGAGAAGAATAAAAAGTACACTCCCCAAAAATACCGGAAATAACGCTTGATGTCCTCTTTTTCGGACAGTGTATTTGATAAGATATACTTACTGGCAGTAGAATGGGGGTGTTTGCTCTTGGATATTCAGACTTTAGAGATTGTCAGAAAGGCGAATCGGCTGGCAAATGACCTTTGCACAAGAGATCCGCATAGAATCGCACAAGAACTGGGCATAGAAGTTATCCCATTAGCCTTCAAGAAACAGCGAGGGGCATACAAGGTTTTAATGCGTAACCGTTTTATCTTCATAAAAGACGATCTGCACCCTGTAATGGAGCGTATCGTAATGCTGCATGAGATTGGACACGACGCATTACATAGAGAAGAAGCGGTCAAAGCCGGCGGCTTCAAGGAATTTAATATTTTCGATATGCGGCAAAGCCGGATGGAGTACGAGGCAAACATCTTTGCTTCCCAAATCTCCCTGCCTGATGATGAAATACTGGAATATATCGAAAACGGGTATGATATTCAGCAGATCGCACGGGCAATGCACTCGGACATAAACTTGGTCGCATTGAAAACGGATACGCTGATCGCACAGGGCTATCGTTTCCGTCATCAGGAATATCGCAATCAATTTTTGAAATAGATAACTGGAGGGTATAAAGATGTTGATGAATAATAACGAGTATCTTGATTTGGTGCAAACTATCAAACAGGAAATTCAGCAGGCGCAGTACAAAGCTACTTTAAGTGTAAATAAAGAGCTGATTATGCTGTATTACAATATCGGAAAAATCATAAACGAGCATAAATCTTGGGGCAATAAATTTATTGAAAATCTGGCGGCTGATATTAAGCTCTCGTTCCCGAACGCAAAGGGCTATTCTGTTCGCAACCTTAAATATATGTCAAAATTTGCAAGCACTTATCCTGATGAGCAATTTGTGCAGACGGTGTCTGCACAAATTCCGTGGTCGCACAATGTTGCAATTTTGGATAAGGTTAAAGGAGAAAAGCAAAGAGAGTGGTATATACGAAAGACCGCAGAAAATGGCTGGTCGCATAATGTCTTGATTCATCAGATTGAAAGCGGCTTGTATGAACGGCAGGCTATTGCTGATAAAATTTCAAACTTTGAAAGCCGACTTGCTTCGCCGCAGAGTGAGCTTGCCGTACAAACAATGAAAGATCCATACATTTTTGATTTTATCCCTTTCAAGGAAGATATGGTAGAACGGGATATAGAGCAGGCTCTTGTTCAGGATGTAACGAAGCTGCTTTTAGAGTTGGGAACGGGATTTGCGTTTCTCGGCAATCAATATCATCTCAATGTCGGCGGCGATGATTTTTACATTGATCTTCTGTTCTACAACCTTAATCTTCGCTGCTATGTTGTGATTGAGCTGAAAACCGGAGAATTTAAGCCGGAATATGCTGGACAGCTTAACTTTTATCTCTCAGCCGTTGACGGGATTTTGAAAAAGGATAATGACAATCCTTCTATCGGTCTGTTGCTGTGCAAAAGCAAAAACGCATTAGTCGCTGAATATGCCTTAAAAGATATGTCAAAGCCAATCGGTGTCAGCGAATACAAAGTTACAAGTGAGCTTCCTGAAGCTTTGAGCAAACAGCTCCCGTCTGTGGAAGATATACAAAAGCATATCAAAAGAGACTAAAATATCGAAAAGCTGAAAGCCGCAGAGCTATATATCGAAGTCCTGCGGTTTTCGTTCTTTTCGCTACTCAATGTTATGCTATAAAATGGTAAATAAAATTGATAACGCTTTTATGCTCAATGCGACAATACGGAATGGCAAATTAAATGGCGAGTTAAATGACGACAATGGCGAATTAAATCCAGCTCTGCTTTATCTGAACAAGAGTGAATTAGCGGTTTATCGAACATTCCAAAGTATTAGGCATAGCACAAAGATTTAGCGGATTTGTTCTTGCTTTTGCAATCATTCCACAACCACCTGCAATGAGCCGCAAAAATCATTGCCTTCTAAAGTAAGATAGTTGTCGCCTTCATCAAGGGTAACGGAATATGTTCCATTTTTACTTGTATCGGCAATCATTTTTTCCTCGCCCTTATCAAGCCAGTAAAGCCTTGCCGTGCCGGAATCAACCGTCAACTCGTAAGTTACAGTAAGCTCACTTCCTTTATCCCGTTCTAACGCAGTACCTCCAAAGATATATTCTTTATCATTGAAATCCTCATAATCTGCTGTATAGGAGCCGGTATAGGTATCTTCCCCTTTGGTCTTATCGCCCTGCAAATCTTTTTCGTCCGTAAGGGCATATTTGCTGAAATGCTGGAGCATATCATTAAAGCCGTTTATAACACTATCTTTCAGGTTGTCGCCGCTGCACCCTGTAACAGCAAAAGCCAAACATAAGGAAAGCAAAACGGCAGTCAGAATTTTTATTTTTTTCATATCATCACCCGCCAATCCTCGTTACAATATTCATACCGATAATTGCGATTGCACCAACCGCATAAATACTGTTAATCACGACACATACCTGCATAAGTTTGGATTTTACTTTTCCTTTGGTATAGCTGAGAATGGAAAAGATACCTGAAAAAATCATAAAGGCGGCGTAACTGTAAACCATAATCTCCGCTACCGGGGATTCCAGCGCCCAATCAAAGGTACGCAGTGGCAGGATCGTCCACGGGACAAAGAGCATAATGGTAGAAATCGCAGTTAAAATTTTGTTTTTCATTGTAGTTATCTCCTTTCAGATGCGCCGTATCGCATACAGGATACGACAAGTGCCAAAATAGTGATTCCGACTGCAACAGGCAGCCACGGAAGCCAAGCGATTTGTGTTTCATAAACACCTTCAGCAGCTCTCCCATACGCCACCATTATCAGATAGAACGGATAGCTCATCGGGTAGGCAAACCAGATTTTTGTGTTTATCATAAGCACGGAAGGTACAATCGAAGCCAGACCGATACCGACCGAAAAAATGGGAGATTGAATTAAAGTGGAAACCGCAAGGTATACAGCAGCCATTGGAATTGCAGCGGCATAGATACTATATACATTTTTGCAGACATATAATGGCTCAAGGATAAAATTATAATCCTGCGTATGGGTAACGATTGCCGCACAGATATAGTACGCTCCTATGGACATAACCATCTGAAATGCCGCCAACAAAATCAGGACTGTGAATTTAGCAAGACATAGTTTCGTTGTGCTAATCGGCAGGGACAGCATTTTCAAAATCCCTTTATTGGAGCGTTCCGTTTGATTCAGCAGTACCGTACAGATGACCAGCGATGCCGGGATCATAAACCAAACCATACCCATAAAGCCCTGAATGAAAAAGTTGTTTTCCGGCGTAATCGGGATTCCTCTCAGGTCGAAGTTCATATCCGCATTGATAATGCTTGGAATCCACATCATAATGACAGGGATCAGCAAGATCAATAAGATTTTGGAGCGGCGGATTTTTTTGAGTTCCACTCCGACTAATGATAAGAAATTCATTCAAAACACCTCCTTACTTGCAGATAAAGGACTTCTGCAATACCGAACACGACCGTTTCAATCCCGCAAACAGCTAAAAATAAGGCTGTACGGCTATTTTCCACTGCCGCAGAGAGCATTTGATACGGGGAAGCAAACGGGAACAGGCTCAACACAATATTATCCTGCGGAAGAATGGAAAGCGTAAATACTAAAATCACGCCAATACCAAGGGATACCCACATATTCTTACAGGCAGACGCAATAACCAGCATAAGCATTACAGTCGGCAGCGTAACTATAATTTGGAAACCTGCGGTTTTCAATATTTCGGTCAGGTCAAACACATAACTTGGAAACCAATACTTTGCACAGCCGACTAAGACTGCCATTTCTATGACCACCATTGCGGATAATACCAAAGCGGCAATTAGAAATTTTCCAAAGAACATACTACCTTGACGAATGGGCAGCACCGACATTTTCTGCATACCGTTATCGGCATATTCCGTGTGGTACATCATACAAGCGCCGCAAATGGAAATGAGAATATTCAACATCGCCATCATCTGCCAGTTCGCAGACATCAGTATGTTAATCGGATTGCCTGCGAGTGCAGTCATTTCCTCTGCTTTTACCATCATATAGACAACCGGAAAAGCTGCTGCAAGAAAGCCACCTGCCAAAAAAGCAGGAAGATAGCCTGTGCGCTTCAGCTTTTTGGATTCTATTAAGAGACTCATACCGTACCTCCTCTCCTGCGATTATCTTCATCAATCATAGCAAGGAAAGTATCTTCCAGATTATCCGTCGGGAATCCGGCGGCACGAGCGTTTGTTTTCAATTCTTCCTTTGTTCCTTCAAACAGCAGATGACCGTGATTCAGAATACCAATATCGTCAGCCATAAGTTCTACTTCAGGAAGCAAGTGAGAAGAAACCAATACCGTGCAGTCATATTTCTGCGGCAGGGAACGAATCAGGGTGCGTATCTCGTGAATACCCACCGGATCGAGCCCATTGGTCGGCTCGTCGAGAATCAGGATCGGCGGTCTGCCGATCAATGCGCCTGCTAAACCTAAACGCTGCTTCATACCAAGAGAGTATTTTTTTGCCAGTCTTTTTCTAAATTCAGTTAAGCCGACAAGCTCCAGAGCGTCATCGACACAGCTTTTTGGAAGCCCAAGAATTTTCCGTATAATTTCAAGGTTTTCCTCTCCGCTCAGATTCCCGTAAAAGGCGGGTGCTTCAATAAATGAACCAACTTCCTTCAAAATGGGAACTCGGTCTGAAGGGTATGTTTTTCCGTCAATATGAAAGCTTCCTTCTGTCGGCTGCGTCAAACCGAGAAACATTTTCATCGTTGTGGATTTTCCCGCCCCGTTCGGACCTAAAAATCCATAAACGCTTCCTTTGCGAATATGGAGATTCAGATGGGATACTGCCGTGAAATCGCCGTAGGTTTTCGTCAGATTTTGAGTTTCGATTATATTCATATTGTGAAATCTCCTTTCCTTTGTTGTCTTTAGTATAAAGGCGCAACCTTGTGTCAACCTTCTCTCTACCTTACATTTACCTTACATTTGAACTGCACTGCGAAAATGCAGGAATGATATGCTATAATATAGAAAAAGGAGAATTGCATTATGGACTATGATTACTTAAAATACAAAAAAATCCTCATCGTAGATGATGAGGCTGATCTGCGTGAAATGGTAACATCTATTTTAGAGCAGGACGGTTTCAAAACAATCAAGACTGCTGGAACAGTAGCCGAAGCTCTGAAAATATGCAGGGATTGGGAGCCTGATCTTGCCATTCTCGATGTAATGCTGCCCGATGGGAACGGCTTTTCTCTGTTTGAACAAATGCGGACTTTTACTGAAGTCCCAGTTCTCTTTTTAACTGCCCGTGGAGAAGATGAGGACAAGCTGAAAGGATTGGGACTTGGTGCAGATGATTATATGGTAAAGCCGTTCCTGCCAAAAGAATTATCCCTGCGTATCGGAATCATTCTGCGGCGGTACTACAAAGGCGAAGATCCTATCGTCCAACTTGCCGGAAGCCAAATTGACTTTGACCGTGCCGAAGTGATAAAAGAAAATAAACATTTCCCGCTGACTGCAAAAGAACACGATATACTGCTGGCGCTCTACCGCAATGCGGGAAGAATTGTAACCATCGATCAGCTCTGCGAAGCTGCGTGGGGAGATAATCCATACGGATATGAAAACTCGCTGATGGCGCATATCCGCAGAATCCGAGAAAAAATTGAAGCTAACCCGTCAAAGCCGGTATCCCTCATTACGGTAAAAGGCTTAGGCTACAAGTTAGTATTAACGGGGAAATGATATGAAAGATATTACGAAACTCATTCGGCGGTTTGTAGGCATATTGCTGTTAAGCACAGTCTTGGTCATCGTCCTTAACATTATTATTCTTGCTGCTATTTCCGCAAGTCAAACGGCAAATGGCAGACCGTGGACGACTGCAAAAGAAACTGCTGAAGCTTTACAGAAAACAGAAACGGGATATATCTTATCCGGCGATATGACGGAGCGGTTAAGCGGGGAGAATGCGTGGGCAATCTATATAGATAATGACACATTAGAGGTAAAATGGCACACGGAAAATCTGCCGGATACCGTTCCTCTGCACTATACGATCTCCGACATTGCAAGTCTGACACGAGGATATATTGATGGATACCCGACCTATACGGGAGAATGCGAAAATGGATTGGTCGTTGTCGGCTATCCGAAAGACCGATATTGGAAACATATGTCTCCGAGTTGGGATTATGATTTCATCAAAAACGCCCCGTATACTGTCCTGATTGTAATCGGTGTGAATGTTTTTTTGATTTTCCTGATTTATATGATCGCCAATTCCAAGCTGCTGAAATCCGTTAAACCGATTACAAACGGCATACAGGCGCTACCTTCAGGTGAGCCTGTTTATGTCAAGGAAAAAGGACTTTTATCCGACCTTGCCGCTAAAATCAATCAAACATCGGATATTCTCCAAAAACAGAAGCGAAACCTGCAAAGAAAGGAAACAGCAAGAGCAAACTGGATTTCCGGAGTCTCTCACGACATTCGCACACCACTTTCTATGGTAATGGGATATGCCGGACAGATTGAGGACAATGAAAGCCTGCCGGAAAGCGAAAGGAAAAAGGCACGGATTATCCGTCAGCAAAGTACAAAAATGAAAAATCTCATCAATGACCTGAATCTTGCCTCGAAGTTAGAATATAATATGCAGCCGATCCATCCAGAGCCTGTCAATCTCGTAGCAATCGCAAGACAAAGCGTTGTTGACTTTATCAATTTAGATATGGAAGAAAAGTATCCGATAGAATGGAATACAGATGAAGCATTGACTGCCTGTGCCATAAATGGAGATAAAGAGTTGTTGCGGCGGGCAATCGGAAATCTGATTACAAATTCTCAAACGCACAATCCTGATGGCTGTACGATTTCAGTATGCGTCCGAAAAAGCGATACAGAATATAAAATAGTCGTAGAAGATAACGGCGTCGGCGTTACCGATGAAAAGTTAGAGAAACTCAGGACTACGCCCCACTATATGATGAGTGACAGCGGGACAACCGAGCCACGGCACGGCTTAGGGCTTTTGATTGTCGGACAGATCGTTTCCGCCCATAAGGGTACAGTGTCTTTCGATCACGGTAAACAAGGTGGATTTACCGTTACAATTTCTTTCCCTATTCCAAAGGATAGTCATACTCAATAAATGTTAAAAACCGTAGAGCTTCAATGAAAGCCCTACGGTTTTTCTGACCTATGATCTTATCCATTTTAGATGATTTTCAACCTGAGTCATTGATGATAAAAATAATTCTTGGCTTTCAAATAATTCAAATTATCCTTAACCCACGAATTATTCGCTACTACTTTGTTGATTTTCATTTCTATTTTCATTGCTGATGTTGACAGGATCATTTCATTTTCTAATAATCCATTTTTCATTTTGAAACTTGTTATTTCACTCCACGGAATGAATAAATTGTCTGCAATGTCCCAATCGCCGTGAACAGGAAACAGGTTAATCCCGTTATCGCTAAATCCGAACAAATAAGATGTTGCTTGTTCAAATGCCATTACATTGACAATCCCTGTTGGCAAAACCCATTTTACCTTAGATTTAGTATGTCCGCATAGAATATTGTTAGCATATTCATAACCAAAGGTTTTCAATTCGTTTTTTACTTTTTCTAAGCTTAACATATTTATACCTCCTATGGGATTAAAGAAGCTCCATAGCTCTTTTATACAGCGGATCTAACTCACATCCACAGTTCCCACATTCTTTATCAGCCTGTTTGATTGCTGATACCAAAGTATCCTTATCGGCTTTTCCGTCCAGCCATTCCTGAGCCGGGACAGCTATTAAGTCCCAACCCGATGCAGCGAATTTCTGCATAATCGCTTCCAATTCTTCCATAAGCGTACTCCTTTCTTTCAGCCATTATTTCAACAGATTGATCTCGTTTTGCAAGTTCTTCAAAAATACGCCTGCGTGTGCGCCGTCCATCTGCGTGTGATGGAACTGGAAAGAGAGTGGCAGGTAATACCGAAACCATTTCTTTTTGTATCTGCCCCAAATAATAAAGGGATTATTAAAAATGCCGCTGTTCATACCAACAGCTCCGTCGATTTCCGTATCTATGATGGCGGAAGTGCCGATGACCATACTGTTTTCGGATAAGTCCCTGTCCTGACAGCTTGCGGCGACCTGTGCCGTATATTTCAGATACTCCTCGTTGAACTGATTTAGCTCGGCTTTATAAGAAAGGTCGCAGGAGCTGACTTCGCCCTCTTTGTTTTTCACTATGGTATTGACTGCTATGGTGTCATACTGCATGAGTTTTTCGCCGACCGGAAGGATATAAAACTCCTTTACCTTTACGGCAGCTCTGCCGATACAGTAATCGAGCAGCATATTAAATTTCAAGCTTCTTTTCCTGCTGACCTTGATCAGATTGGTCACATCAAAGGTCTTGAAAAAAGTGACCATTGGATTGGGCGCTTTCATCCAAAGCGCATACGCCGCAGCCCTTGTCGTATTTTTGGGATCAACTTCTTTTGGCATACTAACCTCCGATTACTCCGCTTTCCGGATTGGGTGGCGCACGACCGTTTTCAATCGGCTCACATCGCATTTTCTCGGATCGCTCAGATAGATTTCGTGATGGTATCTTGTATCCGTAATATCCAGTTTGTATCCATTCGCTTTCATATAGTCGTGCATTAAATCAACAGTGGCAGGCTCATCGTCATAAGAGCCGATGTGCATACACTGGACGCACATTCCCTCATCATAGGGGAAGAACTCAACCTTAGAAAAATCCTGTTTTTTCTTTTTCGTTGCCTCCTGAACTGCCCACTCAAAATCTTCCTTCGTTACGAAATCCGGCAGCCGGATCATAGAGATAAAGTGCATATCTTCTTTTCTTGCATAATCAAGTCCCTGCGTATTTTCCTGCCACCAAAGACCTTCAAGGGGCGGCACTACATACTCGAAAAATCCCTCGATTTTATGCGTCCCCTTGTAGCTCATCTTTATAGTAAAGGCTATTCCATATAACAAGCCGATTGAGCTTTTATACTCCCCGTTTTCCTCGTTAGGATTGCCTTTCCCCCGGACTGCAATGTAGTTCATTTTTGGAATCTCTATAATTCCGGGCTTGTTCTTCGGCATATAAAATTCCTTGTATTCTTTCTTGTAATCAAAAGCCATTTTCTTCCTCCATTTTGCAAATAGAATTTAGGTCAGCTACCATAATGTATTCCTCAGTCGTTTCTTTGACCGTTGTAAAGCCCGCTTTTCGATATAACTTCACTGCATAATTGTCCTTTTGAACAGATAAGGAAATCTTTGCATAACCAGCAGCTTTTTCTGCTAACAACATTTGTGTAAGCAACAAAGTTCCAATTCCCATACCTCTGTACGCTTTAAGAACAGACATTGCAAGGGAAGGCGTATTCTCATCAATATGTCCGTAGTCGTTCATAATCCTTGTCCATATTGCTCCTACAATATTTCCGTCAACTTCTACAATCAAAGCCTTATCGTGTTTGCTGTTTCCAAAATCTGCAATGTATACTTGCAATTCGGGACAAGTTATCACTGATTTAGGCGGCGCAGCCGTACCATCCGGAATATAAATTGCTTCGTACAAAAAATCACTGAGCAGACTATATTCTTCCTTTCGCATTTCCCTTATAGAGTAGCTCATATTTTACTCGTTCCTTTGTCAAAAAATAGCCTTACCGCATACAGGCATTAACAAATTTCATAGGTACATCCATTCGCTTTGCAACCTGTTCCGGCGTCATTCCACTATCCAAAAAGCGCTTGCATACGACCTTCATATTCTCTCCGACTTCGATAATATGCTTATCCGGATCATAGAAGCGAACGACTCGCTGCCCCCAAGAATGTTCCATAATCGGGTGGACATATTCAATATCATATTCCTTCAGCTTATCAGCAAACTTGTCAAAGTCATCTTCCTCAAAATAAAGCTCAAAGTTGTTGCCGCCAAAAGAAATGTCACTTGTACCAATAAATTCCTTATATGTTTCAGCCGTTTGCAGGGCTAAGCCACCTGTCAGTGTCTTATTTGCTCCAAAGTCCATAATGATATGAAGTCCAAAGACTTTTTTATAAAATTCAACTGATCTGTCTATATCGGTCACTACCAACATAGGATTTTTCAACTTCATTCTAATTTTCTCCAAAACACAGTATCGTTATTTCCGATTAGGCTTTCTTTTAATAGCCAACAGTTTCATATAGTCATCGAACTCATAAGTATCAGTCGGCTCAAACATTACCCATTTCCCGTCACGATAAGTTGTTGCTTCATCATATTGCCTGCAAACGGGATCAGAAAGAGTTTCCCTTATCTCCTCAAATTTTACTCTTTCATCTTTTCCAAAGATAATCATAAAACCAAGGCTATTCTTTTTCGCATATAGACTGCAAAGCGTTTTACCGCCTCTGCGATACTTATATTCATAAACCCAGTTCTTACCGCCTGTATTCCATAGCCGTTCCATATCGTATTTTTCATCAATCGCTGAACACAGCTCTTGCCAGACTGCAAACAAAGGTTGTCCGAGCAATTCAGTCATAGTTGACTGAGTAGGAGTATTTTCAAGCATTGTGTTCCCTCCGCATAACAGTATTTGTTTATGACTTGTTCAGATAAGCACTTGCTAATTTATGTACCTGTTTTATTTCTTTTGACGATAAATCCCATTGCTTCAGTTCATTGGAAACCAGTTCAGGATATTTTTTGCTTATATCTTTCAAAGCATTTCCTATTGATTTTCGTACATACTCGCTTTCATCATCTTTGAGAGAAGATAAAAACTGTATTGCCATCTGCGGATGCTCCTTAAAATAAGGGCGGCTTGTCCAAATTCTCAATCCTTCTGATACAGCTCTCCTTGTATTAGCACAATCACTTTTTAGCCATTCCTTAATAACCGGAATCGCTGTTTCATATCCAATAATTTTGCAGTAATTATCAAATGCCATTGCAAGAATTTCCTGCACCTTCCAGCTTTTGTGCTGACTCACGGTATCTTTCAGAAATGATAATGCGCTTGTATTTTTGCAGGCTGCATATCCTACCAAGAAAACACCGACTTCCTGTATCTGAAAATTTTCCGACTGATATAATTCCAATCCCGTAGCGAAACATTCATCAAGCGAATGCTGCTTGTAATAATTTTCAGCTTCCTTTTTCACGAGTTTTAGACTATCTTTTTCAGGTATAACTTCTTTCAAATGTGCTATGAAATTTTCCATTATGTATATTACCCTTTCAAATTATCCAAAGCAGCCGGATTATTTTCGAGGATTGCCCCAACAGTCGGGCAGGTTTCTAAATCCGGGCAGTCTCCGCAGGTGGAAACACCTTTATTTAACGCACACTTCCGAATCCCGCACAGGCTATCACAAAATACCGTTTTTGCCCCATTCATACGGCAGCCTTCGCAGTTAATATGCTCTGGAAGAATCGGGGCGTTGTTTAACTCTGCCCACAGCTTCGCAGTTTTCTCCCGCAAAGCCTGATCGTCATTGACGGTCGCTATGTATGCGTCGCATTTTTCGCAGTCCAGTCCGCAGTATCCGATCATATCTTTCATAGGTTATACGCCTCCTGTCTATTATTCTTCATCATCAATTTCTCGCTCAAAGATCGAATACTTCCAGTCATCAGTTCCGGAAATCAAACGCCAACCCTGTTTTCCATATTCGTTGAGTTTCTCAATATACCGCTCCAGCTTAATATGAACATTAAATGATGGCTCTGCGCTTAAATCAACTGTCATATATTCATACTTCTTCATAACAAACCGCCTTCCTATGTGTAAGTCTTTACGAAAAATTTTTCATTATATCCGCAACAAACTGTGTCTGCTGCTTTCTCAAATACGATTTCACAAAAGGCTTCAGCAGCCATTTCTTCGCTTTTACTTGTTCCGTAAAATCTATCTCTGTTTCATCGCCTTTGGCAGTGAAAATGCCAGTCCAATGACCTGTCATATTGTTGTTTTCCATATCAAATTCCCATCGTCTATATGGCTCGACAAGAGTCACTGTAAATGTCGTAGGGTAGCCATCTTTGGTATATTCGATAAATTGCTCGTCGCTTATAACTTCTGCCTTGCTCAAATCGCTTCTCCAAGCTCCATAATTTTCAATATCCAACACCAGATCCCACACTTTTTGAAGTTCGCCGGGGATCAGCGCTTTTATATTTGAAACCGCCATTTTTGCTTTCTCCTTATCTATAAGCTTGTTTTGCTATCACAAACAGAGCATGGTATCCACTCTGTATTTATTGCAAATCAACTAAATAAGGCTGCGGGCAATCCATTCTGTGGCATTAAGAATGCAAAATAAGTAAATAATCCGAAACATAATGTTGCAGACAGTAATCCAATTTTGCCCACAATAGGTGTCTTATACTTTGTGGAAAAGAGTTTAATATTAAGAATGACGGAAACAGCGCACAGTATCACATCTAAAACAAAATTGATAACGACAACGCTTTTGATATTACTCATAAAACCTAAAGAGAAAAAAGCCAGTATAAACAACCCATAATTTATAAATATCCAACTGATTATTTGTTTTGACGACATACTATATTTCTTCATTTTAGTCCTCCTTACCAATTCCAAGAGCCTGCTTAATTTCATTAACATCGCATTTCAATTTCACTAATCCAATCAAAAATATAAAAAGCGAAATAACGGCGACAATGAACACATAACTGAATATACCTATAAAAACATGTTCAAACCATTGTCCCGTCCATGCCAACGGCAACATCCCAACAGTTAATGAAATTAAATAGCCAACTACTTGTTTTACTGGATCAAATTCAACATTTTCGCAAAATAAATACGCAATACCGCAGGCTAATCCAAGCCAAGTAAATGTGGCAATCTGGGCAATAACCGCAAACAATTCATTGTTGTAATTGTTTATTAAAGCGGGGAGAGCAAAATAGAAATCCCCCGTGTCCATCCGCAAAGAAACTACGATTGAAAACAGCAAATATGCAAAGCACCCAATCAAAAATCCTACTGTCCCAAACTTCAAAGCTTTCTTTATCAAAGTATCACCTCATATTCCTAAATGTTTTTTAATTTTCGGGATATATCTTCTTGAAACATAAGTTTGTGTATTGTCTTCAAATCGAATACAAATCCTACCTATTATGCTTAAATCAATATCACGAATTTTTTTGACATTTACAATTTCTGAATTGGAGATGCGGAGAAACTGTTTTTTGTCGAGAGCCTCATTCAACTCATACAATCTGTACCGTATAACATATTCGCCTTGATGTGTTTGAATATAGACCTTTTGATTTCCCGTATATATTCTAAAAATATCGGCAACATTCACAATTTTGGCAATGTCATCTCTGTATGCTGTTAATGTTTCAAGTCTACTTTTATCAAATTCCACAATATGTTGATAGAGAGCGTCAACCTTTCTGTTTCGCTCCTGCGCTGTAATTAAAACCTCGATTTCTTCCACAGAGCGGTCTATGTGTATCCCAACTTTCAATATACCACCTCCAATTTCTTCTCGATTATATCATCTGTACTTTTCAAAATCTATGATACAGCAGTATGTGGTAGTGAATTTGCGATGAATGGTATAGCTGTCCGTGAACATTAGTTTCTCACTTGCTCTGTGGGATTTCTGACTTTTCGATAGTAGCTATATGTAAATCTTTTCATTTATAAGCATTTCATCTATATTTGAAACCGTCATTTTTGCGATCTTCTTGAATCAGTCGTATTTCTCAATATGCACGGTGGCAATCGCCGACTGATTCGGCTCTCCGGTAACAAGGTCTTGCGGCGCAGGCACGAGCAGCATAAATCCGTCCTTGCCATATCTTAATTCATACCCTTGTGCATACGCTTCTTCCACAGAGATGTGCTGTACCTGTCCGATGACCATAGCCGTAATACCTGCACCGCTTAAATCCTGTATTTCTTTCAGGGTACATTCCATCGTGAGAAACGCTTCGCTGATCGCAGGTGCGTGAATGGTTTTGGCGTTGGAAACAGTAAAGCCTCCTGCTGCAAATTCGTCATCGTTCCATTCATTCTGATGAATGGTATTTACCAACCTGTCATAACAGCTTATCGGGAGAAAGTTAATGCAAAAGCATTTTTCTCTTTGGATATTGGCATAGGTGTGGGTATGCTGATACAGGTTGCCCATCACGGCAAAGAAAGCGGTCTTATCTCCGTGAAAGCAGCTCCACGAATGAAAGCACACATTCGGTTTTCCGTTCTCTTTCCAAGTCGTGACAGCAAAGAGAACGGTCGGTATTCCTGCTGTTACTTCAAAGTGGGAGAACAACTCAAATTCTTCCGGGTAGGCTGGCTTAAAATACTGAGGGAAATCCTTTTCAATCTCTATCTTCATCGCTGCACCTTTCACAATTACAGTTTTTTTACGATTTCGATTGCAATGCGGAGCAATTCATATCGTATATTCTTTTGGTTGTTCCAGTTTCGAGAATCCCACTCCTCACCGCTTACATCATCACCTGTATATAATAACTGTGCAAGTGGAATATGGTAATAGTGAGATACAGCAAAAAAAGCCGCTGCTTCCATTTCCACCGTGATGCACCCTTCGCTTCGTCTGCGCTCAATCATATCTGGAGTTTCTCGGTATATGGCGTCGCTTGTCCAAGTCTTTCCCGTTTTGAATGGAACTTCCATTTCTTTTAAGTATGAAACAACTTTTTCAACGGTCTCTTTATGGCATTCTATTTCACGGGAGGGTGCTAAATAATGATAAGATGTTCCCTCGTCTCGAACCGCAGAGACTGGGACAATGATCTCTCCAACCTTGCTGTCATTGGTTAAGGCTCCAGCTCCGCCGCAAACGATAAATGTTTCACACCCCATAGCATATAATTCTTCAAGTGCTACTGCTGCGCCCGGCGCTCCGCAAAGCGCCATTGTAATGCAGAGTCTGTCTGTATCGTGTGCGTATTCGTAAATCGGTATATCAAATACCTCCGAGTTAAGGTGACCAATGATCGGAAGCTTATTTTCTTCTACAAAATGCTCCAATTCCTTTCTCAAGTAGGTAATTACACATTTTTTCGGAAGGTTTTCCGTTAAAAAGTTTGTCGGATGAATGATGGGATTTTTATTGGTATCAAATTCACATATAGGGTATTGATTCTTCACAATCATATTATTTACCTCCGTAAATTACTTGTCGCTCATAGTTTCTATCTTACTCAGATTGCTTCTCAAAGTTATATAATCTTCGGTATTAAAAACCAGAGCGGTGGTAATCACAGACTGATTCAGCTCTTCGTTATCAGATTTATTCCTTCGGAATGAAATATAAAGAATAGCCATCTATATTGATTGGCAGCGTCGGAATTTCAGTTTCGTCATAATATTCCGTTGGAGATACGGTAGCATAACCGGTCACTCCGTCAATAATGATCTCGTAGTCCGTTCCCTTCGGCGTTTTCTGCATTACCTCATAAGTCCCGTTATATGTCTTGTCGTTTGTGGAATCCTTTATCGTGATCTCTCCATCTTTGGCAGTCAAAGTCATATCCACGATTTCAGCGTCAGGATACAGCTCGTCAGCTTCTCCTACGGCAACCACGAGTTCATCCTGATATTGGGCAGCTTCCGTATCATTACTCATAACCGTTCTCATTTTCCACTCATAATCTTCCATCTTCACGACATCAGCATTGCAAGCAGAGAGAGCGAATACGATGAATGACATCAAAAACACAGATAAAATCTTTTTCATTTCATACCGCCTCCATTTACCGTCACAGCTTCTCTACATCTTCCACATAGATGGAGACTTCGCCGCACTTGGGACAGATTGCTACCTTCGGCTTGCCGATCCTGCCGCCGAACAGCTTATTTTCGTCCGATGACATTACAATCCCGTATCCTGCGCCTTCTACCTTGATGGCACAGTTTTCTTTCATTTCCGTTCCACATCTGAGACACTTTCTCATAAATAAATCCTCCGTTTCTTTTTATGGATTTCCGGCAGTAAAGCCGCCCCGTTATGTTCTAAGTCTAAAGGTTTTCGGCGCAAGGCGGTATACCAAAATGCTGGCGACAATGCTGTAAAGCACACAGAATACAATAGTCATTATTCCAAATATCATAATCGGCATACGCAGCCGCATAAGGGCAAAGCAGATGACATAGGTTACTGACAAAACGATCCGGTATGTGCCGCTTTTCAGCTCCGTCCCTGCGTTATAAGGCTGGAGCAGATAGTAAATCGTCAGGTAATGAATCGAGAAAAACAGGCTCATACACAGGATGGAAACAACCAGCACTACATAGTTCAGCGGATTGTCCGTCCCTCCGGTGGCAAACAGGATCAGCGCCAGTCCGATACCGATCACGAGCGCCGGAACAGCGTTGATTTTCATAATCTCACGCAGGCGAATCTGAAACAGCCGCAGGATAAAGCTCGGCTGCTTATAAAACGAATAGGTCAGCAGGCTGTGATCGCAGTTCATAAAAAGCGCCTGTGTAAAGTTCGTGCCACGGTTGATAGCGTACATTATAAATACAAAGTACGGAAGCCAAGTCATCACGATTTCGTTAATGACGGTTTTTTCTTCGGGCAGCAGATAGACGCCTGCCAGCACGGCGGCGACAAGGAAAGCGCACACATAGGAAATCTTCTTTGTCGAGTTCCAGAGTATCTTTTTATGCCTTTTGATAAACAGCTCATTCAGATACTCGAAGCCCTTGCGGTTGCTGCTAATGGAAGTATCTGCGGATATTTTCTTTTCATTTGCCTGTTTGATAAGCTTTGTCTGTGCCGTGCTGTCCATCTGATTGGTCAATCCGGCTAATAATTCCTTGTTGATTGCGTAATAATCACGGAAGGTAGTGAGCCTTGTGATACTTGCCATACCAAGGGGAATACACGCTAAAAATATAACCATTGGTACGACCGCAGGCAAAGCAAAACCAAAGGCGGGCGGAGCATAGGCTGCGGCTAAAAGCAGGGCGATACAGCACCACACATATTTGGACAGCTTATTTTCGTTGTAGCCAAATCCCCTTTTCTCATAATCCCACAGGGTAACAGCCGCCGCAAACAGCTTCATACCCGCTATGCAAAGGGGCAGGAGCAGACAAAACCACAAAGGTACGCCTCTGTCCATACCGAACAGAATCGTAAAGGGCAAAAAGCCCACAACGACCTTCAGGATGGAGTAGAAATAGTTTACAAGCGTATATTCTCGTGCGTCCATTTTCATCAGGATCATCGCATAATATTTATCCTTTGTCGGATTGAAAAGGTGTGTGTTTACAAAGCTGCCGATTACCGTGAGAATCAGCAGGATATGCAGGAACACCTCATTCTCCGGCAGTCCGTTATAAAGGATACCGATACCGCATACCATCGTGATAAAGTAAAGGAACTTGCCGAGGAATACAGAAACGATTTCCCACAGCACGGACAAAATGTTTGCAAAGATTTTCAGCCCCTTTACCTGATACAGCGTTGCCGGAAGCAGCCGCTTTACGAGCGGTATCTGCTTTAAGGAAAACAGGACACCGTTGACACGGTATGTATTTTTCAGGGAAAAAGATATTTTAAGCGTCTTATTCATTTCCTTCCTCCCTGAGTGCCGCAATGATTTTATCCTTAAATTCCCTGCTGTCCAGATCGGTTTTCTCCACGACCTCCAGTTCGCCGTGATTAAGCAGCACGATCTCATCGCAGAGGTCAAGCGCCAAATCCATAATATGAGTGGAGAAAATGGTAATGCGGTCTTGTTTCAGTGAACGGAGCAGTTGTTTCATTTCTTCCGCCACAACCACATCAAGGGATGTCAAAGGCTCATCCAGTAGTAGGATATTCGGCTGAGCGATGATATTGATGAGCATTTGCATTTTGTTTTTCATACCGTGGGAATAGTCCTTGAGCAGTTTGTCTCTATCCTCCGGCTCTATACTCATATAGTCAAAATACTCGTCAATGCTTTTCGGATTTTTGATGGACTTCTCGTTGATGTCCATAAAGAACTTCAAAAACTCCCTGCCTGTAAGAAATTCCGGTACAGTAGGGGTAGAGAGTACATATCCAATATCCTCTGCGGCTACCTCACGACGAACGCCGTTTTCATCTTCTATATAGAAATTGCCGCTGTCCGCCTTCAAATCCCTGTTCAAACAGTTAAACAGCGTTGTTTTTCCAGCGCCGTTTCTGCCGAGCAGCCCATAAATTTTCCCTTCATCAAATGTAAAATCAATATCTCTGAGAACTTCCTTTTTCTCAAAGCTCTTTGATAAATGCTCAATCACAAATTTCATAATATCCTCCGTCACATCTTATGCTGGTAATATGCCATCAAAATAAAGTCAAGGATTGTTTTCAGCAGGAAAGCGCCTACAAGAGTAAGAACAGTCCATATGGGTGCGTCGAAAAAAATACATACCCAAGCACCTGCCATCAGCAGCCAGTGCAGTATCTCTCCGGATATTGCCTGCGCTTTGCTGCGAATGAGCTGATTGCGCTCATCTTTTTCTTCAATCTCATTGATTTTCATCAAATCGGGATTTTTTGCGCCCCACAGAGCGACGCACCATTTCGCAATCCCATAGCCGAACAATCCGGCACCTATGCCGATCATTGCGCCGCTTTGCGAATCGCTCAAACAGTCCTGTAAAAGAAACCTTGCGCTCAGAGCCAAAGCAATGCCGACTATGCCGATTACAAGATATATTCCGGTTTTCTTCTTCATTGCTTTCCCTCCTCGTAAATGAAAATATCTTCAATGCTCATATTAAAATACCGTGCAAGCTTAAACGCCAATGTAATTGAAGGATTGTATCGTCCGTTTTCCAACGAGCCGATGGTCTGCCGGGATACTTCCAGTGCGGCAGCCAGTTCTTCCTGCTTGATTCCCCGTTCTTTCCGAATTTCCTCTAAACGGTTTTTCACGGTGCGCCTCCTTTCTATGGAAAGCCAGCTTTCCATATCTCTATTATAGCAAAAGGGGCGCAAATGTCAAGTACACTTTCCATTCAGAGATGAACTTTTTTCATTCCTCCCATTTTCACATCTATTGAGCAGCTAAATTTATCACTTGCACATTGCTTTGCCGAGCATAATTTACCGTATACGCAGTCCCGCCTTTCTCCTGTGTTAAATAGGCTATGCAGACACTGCTGCCATTTACCAAATGGCGGTTTCTTTTGAACATACAGCCCCGAAAATAGTCGTGAGAAGTATATACTACCTTATCTGCCTGACTTTTGATTTCCTCATAGATCGCTATGTCGTTTTTGCTCCAGCCTTTCGTCTGTGTGATACACGGTAAGACTAAAATCAATTTGATATGCGGATACTGCTTTTTCAAAGATAAGACGCATTGTGTAGCCAGCGTGTCAAAACCCAATGCTCCGCCTGCGCCAAAGTACATATATCCTTCTTCTATCAGTCGAAGCAAGGTATTTTTTAACCGCTGAGAGAGTTCCGATATGCTCTCCGGCGGTATTTTTCTATGTCCAGTAAAGCAAGCCGTTTTTTCCCTCATTAAAGATCACCAGCCAATCCAAAGCCTAAAAGCACAAAAAACCTAATTATAATACTCATAGTATATCAAAGTCAACAATAAATATCAATAGTCTGTGGAACTACGGAAACAATATTTATAGACTATGAATGGAGGCTGGAACTATGAGTGAAATTGCAAAAACAATCGGACAGCGTGTCCGCAATTATAGAATTGATAAGGGATTGAGCCAAGAGAAGCTTGCTGAGTTATCCGGTTGCCACCCTACTTATATCGGGCAAGTTGAACGAGGGGAAAAGAACGCTACTCTTGAAAGTATTGAAAAGATTGCTTCAGCTATGAATATCTCGCTTGCTCAGCTTTTTGAGAAGATAGGCGAAAGCAGCACCGACAGCTATCCTATGAAATGTTACGAGCTGGTCGCAGCAAAAAGTAAATCCGAGCAAGAACATTTATATAAGATGTTAGTTGAAATGGATAAATATAAAAATCAATAAAAGCGGGAAAAAATACGGTGTTACCCCAAATGGGTAGCACCGTATTTTTGTTTCATCATAAACTATTTCCATAATCAAAATATTCTAAAAACTACAATTTTTTATGTATTGGAATTTATACCGTTTTTTACGGAAACCCCATAACGGAGCGTTTTGTAAATCGTCACACCAATCTCAAACAGAGTAATAACAACAATAAACGCAAGCAGTCCATTGGATACCATATCAGCGTTCCAGTAAGTGAAAAAGTTTGCGCTTGAATCTGCATTAGCACCCAACGCCTGTTCAATCTCAAGTACAAAATTCGGATTCCAGATAGGTAAAACTTTCAGCACAATGGCGCTTAACACAATCTGAATTACCCCACACAAAATATTGCTGATCATTACCAGCTTACAATAAACGCCGATGATCAGACGCAAAATCTCATCTATAAGACCAATCAGCAGACTGATTACAAAGACAGGCAGAACAATTCCCCATTGTTCCAAATTGAAAACGGGTACGGTTGTTATGGCTTCGCCTTCCGTAAAAATCGCAGCAAAGAAATGAGGGGCAAAAATTAGCAATACACTGAAAATAACGATAAACACAATGCCCACAATACTATCTCCACGACTTATAATTGCTTTTTTATCCGGTACAGGCTCCAAAATCTTTGGCGTCCATCTGGCGGATGGAATTTTTCGTTCTTCAGACAGGCTTTCTACTGACCATTTCTCTGCCTTCTTCATTTCGATCTGAATCTTTTTCCGCTCCATAATGGCAAAAGTCAAGGTTACTGCACCGAAAGCGGATATGCAGGACAGCATAGCGTCGGTAATTCCGACGATCAATCCGTCCACAATAGCTCGAATAATAACAGAGGCGGCGTTCTGCGAAGTGATTGCGGGTATTTCTCCTATCGCATTTATCAGCGAAATAATCAAAATTGGTACGGCAGCACAGATTAAGACAACTTTTACAAACCACAAATAAGTGTCAAAATATTCAGGTCCAATCAAATATTTCTGTTCGTTTTGATATTGCTTTGCAAATTCAGCAGGATCGCCAAGTTCAGTCAGCACTTCTTCCATAGAGCCTCTATCAGCATACATATCACTGATCAGTTCTTCCAACTCCATACGAACTTCCTCTCGTTGTGCTTTGGGAAGCCGACGAATTACCTGATAAATATATCGATCCATATAATCTTTCTCATTCGGTGTCATGCTTCTTCCTCCTCTAATAACCTTTCGATTCCGGCAGACAGATTCTTCCAATATATTTTCATCTTTTCATAGACCTGTGTTCCATACTCTGTTCGTTGATAATACTTTCTCGGCTTTGTTCCGCTGGTTTCCCACTTGCTTTCTAAAAGCTGCTGACTCTCCAGACGCCGAAGCAGCGGATAAAGGGTATTGGGATCAATGTCAACGCCTTTTTCTTCCAAGCTCTGCACCAAAGCATAACCGTATTTCGGCTTATTCATCTGACTGAGTACACTAATTGTCAATGTCCCTCTGCGAAGTTCCAAAAGCAAAGTAGATAATAAATCTTTTTCTTCTCCCATCAGCGTTACCTCCTGATGTTATTATACTGTATGTCATACTGTATTGTCAATACAAAAATGAAGTGCATTCAAAAATATACGCCTATCTCAGATTCAGTTCGTTTATATGTAATCAAGCCGCCTGCATTTAAGCAAGCGGCTCGTTTTTTACCTTCCGATCAATAGGCAGGTGCACCGTAGCCGAGTATCTCATAATACCCAACCGGATAACTATTCTGACGAACAGAATCCCCGGAGTTGCCCTCGACCGTGTAAACTCTGCCGTTTTCTACCTTTTGGACGATACCCGTATGGTCGGATAATCCGTCCTGACCGCTTTCGTCCGCCCAATCGAAGAAGATAATCATACCCGGCGTAGGCTCGGCACTGTTATCCAGCCATTGCCCTCTGTCCTTAAACCATTGTACGCCGTTGACGCAGCCGGCGTATTTCGGAATCACGCCAGCGTCGATATACCCGCACTCGTTAGCACACCACGAAACGAAACAAGCGCACCATTCTACACGAGAATTAAAGCCATACCAAGACCAGTACGGATCGCCGCCCATCGTCCCGATTTGGGAAAGCGCAACGGTTACGATCTGATCGTCTGTTCCTGTAATCCCGTAAAGTACCTGCGACCACAGCGAATTGTTTTCATCGGCAAGCAGCTCTGCAAGATACTCTTTCTGTTCCTCGTTAAATCCATACTGCGCCGCCATCTCATCGGCGGTTTTATGGCTGACCGTGATATACAGATAGGTTTGCGTGACCGTGCTTTCCGTCTCCACGATATTTCCGTGACCGTCATCGGTTTCGGTAATAACCGTCTCGGTTTTGGTGTCGGTGCTGGAGCTGATCTCGTTCATCTCCCAAAAGATGTCTGTGAGAAGCTGCTTTTTCGATTCGTCCATCGTAGCAACCTCTTGAGGATTATCCGGATCGGTATTGACTTTGACCGAATATACGGCAAGCACCTCTTTCCAAACAGCACGGCTTCCGTTCATTTCAAGGACATCATAAGATACCAAGTTTTTTTCGTCCTGCAATTTGGTATCGTATTCGGTATTGATTTCCTGCACAACGGTCTGCATACTCATACCCGTGCCGGAATCCTCGCCTGAGAAAAAGATACCGAACACTGATCCGAGAAGCATACCGATCAGGCAAATCACAATAATGACCAAAACCGCTATCCAGCCGCCTGCGGCGATTGCGGCGATCAACGCTTTTGTTCCGGCGATAATCGCCTTGACCGCAAGCGCTATCGCTTTTGCGATTGCTTTCGCCGTAATAACGGCGGCACGAGCCGCCGCCCGTGCCGCCTGAACTGCCCTTTGAGAAGCCTTGACCGTAGCCTGCGCTGTTTTCTGCGCCGCCTTTGCGGTACGCTGTGCTGTCTTGACGGTCGTTTTAGCGGTGCGCTCTGCGGTTTTTACCGTTTTCTGCGCTGTTTTCGCCGAGCCTTTCCCGACCGTCTTAATCGTCTTTTTCCCTGCGGAACGGGCAGACTCTTTTACTGCCTTCTTCGGCTGTTCCACCGCCTTGATACTCTGACCGACGCCTTTCCGTGGAGCTGCCGCCTGCGCCTGTTTTTGAAGCGACTGCGCCGCCCGTTTTTCCTTGAATTTCTGAATACCGTCCTTTGCCTTGACGATATTCTGCTTTGTCGCCTGAACGCCCTTGCGCCCCTGCTTGTCAAATTGGTGTACGGCTTCGTGGGAAACTCGGTCGATACCGCTTTCCAAACGGTTGGAAGCGTATTCCTCCGCACTGCTTTCAGGGACATCAACGGAGTGTTCCGCTTTTTCTTTAGTCTGGATAAAGGCGGATTTCATACGCTCGGCGGCAACCGCCGATTTGTCAATCGTTTTGATCGTGCCTTTCGCTATATCCCTTGTCTTAATATCCGGCATAGAAAACCTCCTTTCCAAGCGCCTGTGGACGCTTTGAAGTAAAAAAAGAGGGGAAAAGGTATCAACACCTTGCCCCTCAAAGTACGAGGGCTGAAAAGCCGCTTAAATCAAGGACTTTTTACCCTCTATTTTTCGATTCTGTGCGCTTTTTCCTTGCGTACTCTGCCTGCTGCCTTTTGTATGCGATACCGGCGCATTTCTCACAATACTTTTTCCTGTTGCCACGCTTGATAATCGGAGCGCCGCAGGAAACGCACCTGTCAGGGTGCGTTCCAAGTATCTCCGCTTCCAACGCCGGATCTGCCGGAAGCACCGCATTGCGGAAATACCTGCATAAAAGCGAGTAGGATATACTCTGTACGCAGACGCAGCCTTCCCCTTCATCAAGAAGCAGACAGTTCCCGTCATCATAATTGGCGCACAGCTTCTTTATCAGGGCGTTAGCTCGGTATCTCTGCCGCCCCGCCATTTGCGGGAGCATTTGCACCACTGCTTTCTGTTACTTTTTTCGCCACAACGACAAGCCTTCCGTTCGTGCGGGAGTATTCACAGGTGGAAAGCGTTATCAGCTTGTCGCCGTACTCCGCTGAAACGCCCGTGTTATAAAGGGAAAGCTCCTTGCACTTGTCAATATAAGCGTCAAACTCCTCCGGCGACTGAGCGTCCGTAAAGCGGTAATATTTGAAGGCTTCCGGGCTGTCGGTGTAGACAACGGTTTTGAAAACCGCAAGGATTTCATACTCATTTTTCTCTGTCAGGGTGTGAAAGGCAATCGTTTTATGTCCCCGCCAGAAATCCTCGTCCTTGAATTTTTCAAGGTCGGCGAACATCGAGCCGTTGTTCATATGATGACCGTAGATCACTAAATTGTCCGAAGGCTTTAGGACATCACAATCCTCCTGCACATACGGGCAGCCGTAAGAACTGTATTCTTTATCAAATCCACGCTTTAGATAGTAGTTCGGGTTATCCACCGTCTGCATAACGGGATAATTGATGTTCGTATCCTCCACGCAAATCCAACCGACCAAATCATTGTTTTGACGGTACAGCTCGGTAAGCTCCGGCAGTATCGTCTTATCTTCCGAATAGATGATCGGCTCGGCAGGCTCGGTTTCGCTGTCCTCTACGAGCTGTACGAGGGAATCGTACATCTGTTCCTGATGTTCCGCCTCCCTGTAATGGTCAATAATGAAATAGCTGCTGACGCCGAGCAGGACGGTAAACGCCGTCATCAACGCAATACAAATCTTTTTTCTCATTGCCATATCCTTTCTGAAACAAGGGGCGGGAGCTTATGCGCTCTCGCCCGGTTTGGTTGTCATCAGCTTATACAGCTTCGTATTTTTCGGGAATTTATTTGCGAACGGCACAAGGGAACTGCCCACCTTGATAAGCCCGTGTCCGGCTTCCACATTCGTAATATACGACATCTGAAGGTCGGAGATATTTAAGAGCTTCGCCAGCTCCAGCCTGTCCGTGGAAGCCTGATTGAGCATAATGATAAACTCGGAGTTTGCGAGCATTGTCCTCGCCGTATGGCTCTGCAAAAGGTCGTCCACATTCTGCGTAATACCCGTAGCATAAGCACCGTATTTACGCACACGCTTCCAAAGGGTAAAAAGGAAGTTAGCGGAATACTCGTGCTGGAACAGCAGATAAATCTCATCAATAAAGATGAAGGTATTTCTGCCTTTCGCCCTGTTCTGCGTAATGCGGTTTAAGATAGAGTCGAGAACGACCAGCATACCGATAGGCATAAGCTGTTTGCCGAGGTCTAAAATGTCATAGCAGATCAGGCGGTTATTGGTATCCACATTCGTATGCTTCGCAAAGGTGTTCAAGCTGCCGCTTGTAAACAGCTCGATGGCAAGGGCGATTTCCTGCGCCTCCGGCTCATCTTGTTTCAGAAGCTCCTCCCTGAAATCCTGCAAGGTCGGCACTTCGCCCTGATAGTTATTCTGCTGATAGGTGCGGTACACGCTGGCGGTGCAGCGGTCGATAATGGATTTCTGCTTTGCGCCGAGGTTACTGCCGCCGATGAGCTGCTCGCACAGGGACATAATAAACTCCGACTTCAAAATAACCGGATTCGCCCCGTCGCCGTATTCCTTCGTCATATCCATAGCGTTGATATGATTTTGAGAAGTAGCGGAGATATGGATAACCTCGCCGCCGAGCGCCTTCACAAGCTGTGAATATTCCCGCTCCGGATCAATGATGATCACATCGGAATCCGAGGAAAGAATCACATTCTCGATCTCGCCCTTTGCGGCAAAGGACTTACCGCCGCCCGATACGCCGAGAATAAAGGAATTACCATTGAGAAGCTGCTTGCGGTCGGCGATAATCATATTTTTGCTAATCACATTCTGCCCGTAGTAGATACCATTCTCGTGAAAAATATCCTGCACTCGAAACGGGATAAACACGGCAAGGCTTTCGGTCGTAAGGGTACGGAAGGTATCAATCTTCCGCACGCCAAACGGCATAACCGTATTCAGCCCGTCCACCTGCTGAAATTTCAACACGCCGAACTGACAAAGGTGCTTTCTCGCCGTGGTAAGCAGCGCTTCCGTGTCGTTATCAAGCTGTTCTTTGGAATCCGCCGTATGCACAAAGGTAATCACGGCAAACATCATTCTCTGATCCCTCGTCGTTAAATCATCGAGAAATTCTTTCATTTCCTTTTTCTGCTGTTCCATATCGTAAGGGACAGTCGCCGAAAAGTTATTGTTGGAGTTCTGCCGCCTCTGCCAGTTGGTAATATTCGTCTCAACGCCAAGCAGACGGTTTTCCGCTTCCCGTACCGCTTCGTCTGTCGGCACGGGAACGACATCAATCGACATCATCAGATTGCGGTTGAGATCGGTCAGCTCCGCCACCATACTGTCCTTGATATAGGAAGCATACTCACGCAAAAAAAGGACTCTCCCATAACGGTCGCCCATTTTGAAGTAGTCCTTTTCAAATTCCATTGAATCAGGGCAGATATAGTCCTTGAAGCTGTGTCCCTTTTTGCGGGTTTCCTTTATATCAAAGTGGAAAGAGGATTCCTCGCCCACACGGTAAAAGTCGTGGAAGATACGCAGCCTTTCATCGGTTTCCAGCTCCACGCACTTGCTGCCGAGCCTGCCGAAGTGAGCGATCAAGTCAGCGCCCACACGGGCAAAATAATTCCTTGCGTCCTCAATATTCTTCTTGTTGACGGAAATCGTCATATACTTATCCTGCACGATGGCGTTTGCGCCTGTGGCTTTTTCCAAAAGGATTTTATTATACTCCTCACGGTATTCATCAAGGCTGTCGCCTTTCATCGGAATAAGAATGTTGTTCTCAAAGTCCAGCCGATTTAAACGGCGGTTGTTGATTGTGATTTTTGTCGTTGCTCCGGAGTCGAGGGAATTGAGCAGTTCCGAGTATTCAAGGAACATTGCTTCCTTGTCCTCACGGCTGGCAACCGCATAGTTAATATCGGAAAATTTATAGGTCTTGGAAAACTTGTCTTTTCCAGTCTGAAAGATACCGTCGTCATAAATGGCGGTAATGGGGATCACATCCTGAACGCCCTTCGGCACAACAAACTTTTCTTTTTCCTGTTTGCGGAGATTGGTAAGTGTTTTAATCATTCGATTTCATAGCCTCCTTTGCTTTTGCTTCGATACTCGGCTTGAACAGCTCGTAGTAGGTATTCGTTGAACGGAAAGTGAGCTTTTTCGGCATTAAGAACTCCGATTTAATCCACGCATAAATGAATTTCTCTGCGGTCATTCCGTTATATTTGACAAAACCAAGAGCCGCAAAGGGGGCGGCTCCCAAAATGCACATCCACGATACGGTTTCCGTGCCGACATAGGGCTTGAGCAAGAAATAGATACCTACCGCCACTACGCAGGCACAGGCAGAAAAAATGAACTGCCGCAGTGACAGTCCAAAAAACATCGCTTCTGTGTAATTCCTGATTTCTCTATTGATTTTGACTTCCATTTAGGAACTCCTTTCTTTCATTTTTTTCGCCTGCCGGATTTCATCGGCGCAGACGCACCCGTCTACAAGACAGATGATCTTGCTTTTTCGCCGCCCTCCGTAATACAGGCAATATCTGCAATCGCAGTCCGCAAGGGTGTAGCCCTTGAATTTGTTGTATATTCGTTTCATTCTGTTCTCCTTACAGTCCCATCATCTCACGGATTATCCGGTCAGACATCCGCACCGAGCCGACCAAAACGAGCATATTAAAGAGCAGCTCGCCGATATATGACCAAACCTGCGTGACTGCCGCCGCATTGGGATCGACCACAGGCGGGGAAGAAGCGAACAGCGAGAAAATAATGCAGGCTAAAACGATTACCGCACCTTCGAGGCATACGGCGCAGTAGCTTTTGATAAACGATTTCCCCACATTCTGGCTCGGCTCTCCCGCAAAAGTGGAAAGCGGAATCGGGGCGAGCGCCGTATACATATATAACTTAAAAAATCTCCCGTACACCGTCATAATGAGCAGGAATGACATAACCGTAATGAACAAGCCGCCGATGAGCGTAACCGCCCAAAGCGGAATTGACTCGAAAAAGCCGCAGCTTTCAATCGTGTCGATCATTTCCTGCGGCAGAGTGGTCTGCTGTGCGGAAGTAAAGCCTGCGGCGGTCATAATCGTGCCGATTGTACCCTGCACGATATTGAACAGGGCAAGCATTAGCTCCATACCGTAAGTGATACCCGCCTTTGCGAGCGCAAATCGGATAAAGAGCTTGACAGCGTGTTCCGGTTTCTTGACATCGCTGAAGCTGCCGCAGGTGCGTACCATACCGACCACAAAAAACAGCACCAAAAGCGCAAGACCAATCGCCTGCACAGCGCCGTTGATATTGACAATGACCGCCCATATCCCACCGCCTTTGAAGCTCTGCGGCGTAGTTGTGATAAGCTGCCATATCTCAGCGAGTTTTTCATTCCATGTTTCGAGGGCGTTCTGGAGATTCTGAACTACCCAGTTATCACTCAATTTCGTAGCACCTCCTTATAAAGAAAAATGGGGCGTTCCTGAAAAACAATCCAGAAACGCCCCTGAGCGTCGTTTGCGTAAGGGTTAGCCCGTAATCAGAGTGAGGATTTCTTTCGCAAAAACGATAATGATACCGCCCGCCAGCGTCAGAAATCCGTTCGCACGCTGCGAAGGATCGTGGGATTTCAGGGAAAGACCTACCTGAACGATACCAAAGCCGAGCAGGATCAGACCAATCGCACGGATAAAACCGAAAATGAAATCGGACAGGTTATTGACAACGGTAAGCGGATCGCCTGCGGCGAAAGCCGTTGTAGACATCGCAAAAACAGCGGTCAGGCTTAAAACCGCCATACAGTAGTAACGAAAGCCTTTCTTTACCTTTCCGGTCATCGGCAGTCTGCGGGTTTCTTTCTTCTGAGTCTTATGAAAAATGTTCATTCTGTTTTCCTCCAATCAATTTGTTAAATTTTCAAAGTCCTCATCGGACAACAGCTCGTAAGTCGTTTCCGAAAGCTCCATTTCGGGAACGCTGTCGAGATCAACATACAGGGTTTCAATGGTCGCCACATTTTTTGTGACTTCGCCGTGCTGATACACGCCGCCTTTCCCGTCTGCGGTATATGCCACATTCGGGTGCTTCAAAATGTCGTACTTCAAATCCATTACCGGAAGCTCTCCACGAATAAACAAAATAGCGTAGCGGTTGTCAAGCATTCTCACTTCGTCAGGGGTAAGCAGCTCACGACCGGAAATCTGATAATTGGTCGAGTAGTTCCCGCTCCGTCCCTCGCTTTTCCCGTAGGTGTTTGTATCAATCGTTTCCTTGCCTAAAAGCTCGGACACATACTTGTGCGTACTCTGCTCATTGCCGCCGAGATAGAGAAATTCATCGCAGTTGCCTACGATGGATTCCCATTGTTTCTCAAACAAAGCCTTTAACTGCGCCAGATTTTGCAGGATAATAGATACCGACACGCCTCTTGAACGCATTACGGAAAGTATCTTGTCAAAATCGTCGGGCAGTGAAACATTTGCAAACTCGTCCATCAAAAAATTGACGGGTATCGGCAGGCTGCCGCCGTGGATATGGTCGGCAGAATAAAAAAGCTGCTGGAAAAGCTGCGTGTAAAGGATACTGACGAGGAAATTAAAGCTCGAATCATTATCCGGTATCAGCGCAAACAGCGCCGTTTTCTTCTCGCCCATTGAAGCAAGGTCAAGCTCGTCGGCGGAAGTCAGCGCCGCTAAGCTTTCAAGATTGAATTTCTCCAATCTTGCGGCAAGAGTGATCTGAATGGATTTGAGCGTCTTTGCCGAGCCGGAGTGGTAGGAACGGTAGTATTTCAGGGCGATATGGTCGGGATTGTCCATTTCCAAATCGGCAAACAGATTATCGAGAGGAGAAGGTCTGTTGTCCTCCTCGTCCTCAATCGCCGCCGCCCTGAGCATTTCCATTACCATTGCAAAATTCTGTTCCTCCTCCGGTGCTTCGTAGTGCAAATAAAAAATAAGGGCGAGTAAAAGCATACTCGCCGCAGTATCCCAAAAAGGATCGTTGGACTGTGAGCCTTTCGGGGTGGTACTCTTAAAAAGGTTGGTCACAAGGCGCTGAATATCGTTGTCGTTCCTGAGATAGACAAACGGGTTGTAGCAATGGCTTTTCTCCATTGAAATCAAGTCCAGCACCTTGATCTCATAGCCTGCTTTTTCAAGCAGATTGCCGACATCACGCAGAATTTCCCCTTTTGGATCTAAAATTACCTGAGAGGAATTGCTTGTCTGCATTAAGTTCGGCTTGCAATAGAATCTCGTTTTGCCTGCGCCGGAGCCGCCGCACACCAGAGTATTCAGATTCCTCCGGTGCTTTTTCGCATTGAGTCCGATTCGGACATTCTGCGTCATCAGCTTATTTTCCGAGGGCGGGCTTTGACGGTACTTTTTGTCAATGGCTTTTGCGCTGCCCCATTTCGCAGAGCCGTGTTCTTCACGCCTACGGTAGTTCCTCCGTGTAGACAGATAAATCCCAATCCCCATTCCATAGAGCAAAAGCAGAACGAGGACAGTTTTTAAGCTGTCCCCGCAAAGCTCGATATGGAACGGATCATTGAATGCCGTCAAAAGGCTCGGCAGTATCTCCGGCAGACCGCCCTTGACGGACGGCGCTATCAATAAGCCGAGCCACACAACGGGAAGAATCCCAATAACCGCAAGGATAATCGCAGACTGCTTGTTGCTATCTCGATTCACGGCAGGATTCCTTTTCTACCACTTTGAACTTGCGTCTTGGGGCGTGACCGATTTTAATAATCAGATCGTCTACGGCGTCGGTGGACTTGCCCTCTTTTTTGAGGTCGGTCTTTTTATCGTTCAGGGAACGGATCACAACACCGTGTTCATAATCGTCCAAAGCGATATGGTAGAGTTCTTCTTTCATCGCAGCTACCTCCGGTTATCTCTCCTGTTCCTTTGAGCGCTCCGCCCGCTGGCGGTACAGCTCGTCGGAAACACGGGCGGTAATTTCCTTAAACGCCTTTTGTGTTTTGCCGAGATCGGCTTTAATGTCCTTCGGCTCTTTGTTTTTCAGCTCATCAGGAATGCGGTCAATCGCAAAGTTCTGCGTGTCCACGCCGTACTTCTTGCAGATCATATATCCAATGCAAACTGCCTGAAATCCCATATCCCTGCGGCTGTATACTTCGCTGTTCACAGAAAGCTCGGCGTGACCGAGTTCCTGAGCGACGCACTGGCAGAGGGCAACGCTGTCGCCGATGTCTCTCTTTACATAAAGCGTCTGATCTTCATTTTTATAGAAAGCACCCATATCGGGATAAGGCAGCTCATTGGTGCTTTCAATGTTGATGGGTGCGCTGTCGAGCATAACCGCCACCAGTTTTCTCGGATCACGGTTAGCGGTCGGGGCGGCGGGACGCTTGCCGTTGGTCTGCGAAACATCCAGCACTCTTTTCAAGTTGAAATCAATACCGATTGTACCGTCTTTCTTGGTGTACTCGTAGGGATCAAGGATAATAAAGGTCTTGGAGCCTTTATTGACCTTAACACCCTCAGCCGCCCAATCGTCAAATTCCTTGATCTGGCTTGTCTGCGGGAATTGCTTATACATCAGCAGCGCATTGTTCGCCGTGTACCTGTCCATACGGCTCTGAACATCAAGATAGGCTTTGAATTTTTCCGGCGACTGCACCACTTCCGAAGCGGTATTGTCGAGCAGTTGATAAACGGCTTCTTTCTCCGCCTTTTTCTTGGCGGCGTATTCCTCCGGCGAAAGTCTCGGCGGTCTTGCGCCGCTGCTTTGCTTATTCTTAAAATCGTTGGTCATATCTTTTTACCTCTCTTTTGATAGATTTGATTTTTGCGGGTGCGGGACGCTAATCTGCCCCAACGCCTGTGCTGTGCGGTTCTCTTCTTTGGAAGCGGTCGGCTCGCTGCGCTCTGTTCCTTTTTCTGCCTTTGCCGCCGCCCTGTATCTGCTGAGATTTTCCTTTACAGACGATTTCACACGGGAAACTCTCAGCTTATCCGCCGTATCCATCGCCTTTTGCTCCAAAGACGCAAATCCTTTCTGCGCTTTTTCAAATAAACGGGACAGCCTTGATAAAACGCCTTTATCACTCTTGGAATGTTCCGCTTCCTTTGCGGCTTTCCCCATAAACAGCAGCCCCATATTTTTCAAATGTTCCTTTGCGCCCTGAAGCTCTGTCTGCATAGCGGACAGTTTTCTTGTATCCTGCGCCATATCCTTTGACAGTTTACCGAACATCGAGGACAGCTTATCCAGCGCTTCGGGGATTTTCATTGCCCTGACCGACTCGGAGAGGGCGTCCCTGCCTTTTTCCCGGAACGCCCGCACAGCGTTCCCGGCTGACTGGATCAGATTGTCCTTCATCTTTTTGACTGCGGAAAATCCCTGACGGATTTTGCCCTCCGTTTTTTCCACAAGGGTATGGCACTTGCTCCGCAGCGTGTTATTGTGGATCAGATTGATTTCACGGCGCATATCCTGAAGCTCGCCGAGCATTCCTGTCAGCGTTTCTTCCATACCACCGATATAACTTACCAGCGACTGCACCTCGTTTTTCTCTTTCATCAAGCCGTTTTTGTCGAGCGTGTCTAAAAGCTCCACGATCTGCGGGTGTTCCTTTAGTTGATCCATTTCGCTCACCTCTCTTTCGGCTTCTTGGATTTCTTTGGCTGCCTGTGAACGGTCTGCCGATTCGCTTCAGGGGTTTTCGGCTTCTCTTTGGAAGCCTCCGGCACAGTACGCTCTGCTTCCTTTTCCGCTTTGGCAGCCGCCTTGTATCGGTCGAGCTTTTCCTTGACCGAAGGCTTCTTATCCGCCGCCTTTGCGACACCCTTATCAGTGTGCGTACCTGTCGTTTCTAAGTCTCGCTCGGACAGAGGGCTTTTGTCCGTCTTTGCGACCGAGGGGTTTTGGTGGGAATTTCCCTCCTTCTGCATTGGCTTTCCCATCGCTTCCTCTACGATGATCTCGCCCCTCGATTTCGTAGGCACTTCATTGGCAGCCGCTTCACGGTCTGCCACAGCCTTTTCCGCTTCAGAAACAATGGAAGCCTTATCGATTTTACCAAGTTCAAAGCGGTCGGAAATTCGCTGGATTTTCGCAGCGTCCTCCGCACGGGCGATAATATCGACCATCGCCGTATCGCTCTTGGTATTTTTATCACGCAGAACGCAGTAAAGGACGCCGTACCGTTTCGCCTGCTCGGTAAACTTCGGCAAATCTTTCTGCTGGAACGAAAAAACCTTCAGCTCCTTGCCGGACTTAATCATATTGGTAAGCCGTGCTTTTCCTCGTGTCTTATTCGACTGGCTGATTTCCTGCTTCAGCACGGAAGCTAACAGAATAGCGATATTCTTCGCCGCCGAGCCTGTGAGCCGGACAGCCACTTCAAATCCTTCAAGCGACAGCCTGACGATTTGTTCTGCTGCGTCACCGCCGTTGTTCATAGTTTCGGGACTCCTTTCTTTGAGATTTTTCTTCCTCTGCCTTGACTTGCGAAAGGGTATCGGCAATTACGCCTGACCGCTTCGCAATCCCGTCGCAGAGCTTTACTTCTTTGCGAAGCTCTTTCAAGCGTTCGGAGATTGCAGAGATTTTCGCCTTTGCCGCCGACAGCCGTTCATCTGATATATCTACCTTTCGTATTTCATTTCGGAGATGTGTTCTGTCGGCGGTAAAGGTTTTGATTTCGTCCTCAACCGACCGCTTATATGAAAAGAGCTGCTCGTCCGTACCGATCTGGTGCTTGCCGAGCAGCGTTACCTGTTTGGTGAGTTCGTCCATCTTCATCAAATCATCTTTGAGAAGATAGTGAAGTCTCGCCGTATTCTGTTGTTTCTGATTGTGCTTCGGAAGGTAGCCGAGCCGATAGCAATAGTATAGATACAAGCCGTAAAGCCCGCCGACCTTTTGGATTTTATGTTCTCTTGTGGGCAGGCGGTACTGCCGGACAATATAGGTCTTTGGCTGGAACGGCTTGAACACGATATTATCCCGGTTGGCAATAAGCCGTTCAAGGATTTTCTCTTTGGTGTATTCCTCGCCGAGCCGGTAAGTCCGTATCGGCTTTTCGCTGCCTTTGGGCGTGACCGTCGCATACTTACGATTAGGACTAAAATTCGAGTGATAGCCCATCACGCTCAGCTCATATTGGAACTGCCGCAGGTTGCGGCTCATCGCAATCGCCTCGTCAATCGCTTTTTTTGCGTTGTTGTATCGGGTAGGCATACCCGCCTCGTCCTTCATCGTAAGATAGGCGGGCGATCTGTGCAGCTCCGGCTTTTCTACAATGGACAGCTTATGTTCCAAGCATATCTCATCGGCGATATGGCGGAAGTAGTACCAAGACTTTTCTTTGTCTTTCAGCCGCTTCCCATCTACAAAGGAAACGGAGTTGATGACAAAATGGCAGTGGAGATGTTTGGTGTTCAGGTGGGTAGTGACGACCACCTGAAACCGCTTGCCCCACATCTTCCTTGCAAACTCCATTCCGATCTGCTGCGCCTGTTCGGGCGTGACCTCGTTTTCCTTAAAGCTCAGATACCCGTGATATGCCTGAATCCCGTCCGTCTTGCCGAACTGCTCCTTTACGGTAATGAACTGGTCACGAGCCATCGCCACATTGCAGTTGATACCGTCGCAGAAAAACTCGTGTTCCGTTTTCTCCTCGTCCTTTGCATAGGCAAGCACATCTTTGAGCGCCTGATAATCTTCGAGCGAATATTCGGGGTTGGCGGTCTTTTCAGGATTGGTCGTATAGTCCAGTACCTGACCGAGCCGGACGCTTACCTTCCAAAGCTTTGTTACTGCCATTTCAGACCGCTTTTTTCAGGGCGCAGAAATTCACGCTCAATCGCCGCCTGAAACTTGTGCCACCTCAGCGCCTCGTTCTTCAGCATTTGCGAATCCACAAAGCCGAGGGCGTTCGCTTTAATGGCGAGCTGATTGATGTTGTTGCCGATAGCGGAAAGCTCCCGCATAGCGTCATAAAATCTCTCGTCCGGTTTTTCTCTCGGCTCATAGCCACGAAGCAGCAGTCGAATCAGCGCCGCTTCGGTCAGACAGGCTTTCTTTGCTTTCTTCTTCAAGTCCTGTGCTTCCTGACGGTCAAACCAAATATGTTTGTCTACATTCCGCTTCCTCATTTCTCATCGTCCTCCTTTCGGGCGGTAGAGCCGCCGTGGATTCGGTTGATCTGCATAAGGCACATTATCGTCACGCCGATAACGCCGCCGAGCAGGAAGCCTATCATAAAGAATAGAAATTCGTGCATAGTCAAAATCCTTTCCTGTATTGGGGTATTAGGGGCAGCCCCTAACGAGCTTTTACTGTTTGAATCCCGTTTGGGGATACAAACAGTCTGCTCGCTAAGCTAACGCAGACCTGTCGGGCTGCCCCGTTTTTCCTGATATTTATCGTTCTTTGTCCGCCCTGTCGGGCTTAAACGGCTCGATCTCAATCCCGTGTACGGTTTCGTGGAATCGCTCAGGATACCGAAAAAGCCGTTTGTATTTCAGTAGTTGTTCGCCTGATAAGCTGCTGTATTTCTCATCGGCGACATTGGAACGGGCAATAAAAAAATCGCTGTGAATGATGTCGGCGACCTCTCTTGAATCTTCCATTAAGAAGCATTTTTCAATTTTCCAACCGTCCTTACCGCCCATTTCGTCCGCCATCAAGCCCTCCATTCTCAGGCACGGATCAACACCGTCCAGAGAAGCGCCGTAGATGGAATAGCCGCCCATACGGGACTGGAACGCCTTGTTGTCCGAGCTTACTTCGTAAGTCCGTTCAAACTCGCTGTACGGTTTTTTGAAGGTATCGGCGGTAAAAATGATATGTGCGGTAAGGTGCTGTCTGTTGTTTTCCGCTTCCCGAAAAAGGGATTTCAGGTCGCTGTAACTCATCTGTGTGCGCTTCGGCGGCTGGTATACCGCCCGATTCATCGGCAGCTTTTCCTGCTTTCCGTCACGATTGCAGACGATAGCGGCGTCATCTTCAAAGGGCATATACTCGTCTAAACCGCCTCCGCCGATCAGCGCTTTCATCGCTTCATAGGTGTTCGGTATCTCTTTCACAACCGGAGATTTGCCGACCGGAACGAGCAGGACAGAGATTTTCTCCTGCTCGGCAAGCGATAGGAAGCGGTCGCTGATCTGCGTCTTTTCCGGCTCAAAATCAACCTTCTGAAAACCGAAGCTGTCGCAAAAGTGGAAGTAGCTTTTTCCGGTATTCCCGTCAATGATCTCCACCACATCGGATACGGACATCGACCGTCCTTTATATCCTGCGGGGTGTTCAAGATTGAAAATCTCATAGAGTTTTTCCAGCGTGAAGCAGTTTACTTCTCCCTCGAACACCTTATCATAGAGGCTGCTGTCGATCTCTGAGCTGCCCTGAAATTTTGGAAAGCTCTCGTAATTCATAAAGGCGATGTGATTGGTATCACGCTTCATATTGATCTGATAAATTCGTACATTCAACGCTCATAGCTCCTTTCTTTGGATTTGTAGATTCCAAGCTGTATGCAGAGAAAATCGTTATAGTCCTTGCCTTTCTTCGGCGGCTCGTCAAAGACCTCATACTTGTTTCTGAGCAGTTCTTTTAAGGTGTGGGCACAGAGCCTTCCCGTTTTATCATTGTCCAAGTGCAAATGAATCGTCTTGATAAGCGGATTTTTCTCAAGGAAAACGGAAAGCGCAATCGGAATTTTGCTGTCTTTGCTCTCTTTCTTCGGCTGATACACGCCCGAAAGGGAGAGCAGATTTTCCGCTTTGTAGTCCTTACCCTGAACTTTCAGCAAAGTGGCATAGGACAGCAAATCAATGGCGGCTTCAAACAAATGCACCGACTGGCAAGGCTCTTTTGCAAGCAGGCGAAATGAATATTGCTTGTCGCTTCCGTATGCGTCTCCCTTAAAGGTACTGTTTCCTAAACCACGGTAGGCGGCATACTTTGGCGTCCCTGTTTCGTCCTTCCCGACAAAAACCGCATTATGATAGCGCCCGTTGCTTTCAAAAATTACACCGTCCGCAATACAATCCTGAATAATCTGATAGTCAATGCCACGATCAAAAAGATACTGCATTACCCGTTTGCTGTCTTGATATTTTTCCGGCAAACGCAGTACCTTCGGCTCATTTTTTTCTTCCTTTTTCGGTGGCGGCGTCCACTTTTCCAGTTCTTTTCCCATAAGGATTTCCACTGCGTCCATAAAAGAATAGTTCCTGACTTTTATCAGATAGTCAAGCGCAGTATAGCCGCCGAAACCTTGCGACCACCAAAACCATTTGCCGTTTGAAATCTTTAAGCTGTCGTGGTCAACGGTACGATATACATTTCTCGTTCCCTTGACTTGTTCAACATTATCCGGCTCCATCCTTCTTAGATAAGTTAAAAGGTCGATCTGCCGAGCCTGTTCGACCACTTCCGACGGGATATATGGCATATCAAATCTTCCTTTCCCTGAGAAGCTCAGCGACTTTCTCAATGGAATCTTCCATATCTTCAACTTCGGCGTTCATCAGCCATTCGTCCCAAGACAGCTCCAAGACATTTTTCGTTTTCATAAGGGAGCTTACCATTTCAGGCGGAAGCTCCGTATTCTCCACATAGTCGTACAGCTCGCACATAAAGGCAAACTGCTTATCGTTTGTGATGATTGTAACCTGCGGCTGGCAGAGATACCGCTTCACATACCGGATCAATTCTCTTTCAAGCTGGCACTGCAACACCAGCATATCCGCACGGACGGTTTTTAATTTGCACACCATTTTTCTCACCTGCTTTCTCTGTTTTTATCCCGTTTGAGTACATCGTTTGCCCTTGTTTCGATGGAATCCCGAACGGTATCCATATGCTCAACCTCTCTGTCCATAAACTCCTTGTAGACATCAGCAAGCGGGCAGGGGGAGCGAAGCAAAGCCTTTGCCTGTTTCGGAGAAAGCTTCAGTTCCTCCATACACACCACAATGTCCTCTCTCATCGTGTACTCATAGGTATGATTCAAAATTTCCTCCGGCGGCTGATTAAGCAGCCAGTCCCTGTATTTGTCCTGCTCGGCTTTCATCTTGTCATAGAGCAGGGCGTTGTAGTCTGTTTCGCTCATAAGCGAACACCTCCTTAAACAAAAATATAGCCGCCTGATTTTTTGTAAAACCAAGCGGCTATGTAAACTTTCACTCTACAATTTTTTTGATTTCCATCCCGTCCATCAGTCCCCGCATATAACAAATGCGGTATTCTTCCAAAACAACATTGTTTTCTGCAAGCAGGTACTGGATTAAAAGCTCACACTCTTCTTCGGTAAGAGCAGATGGCTTTTCCAAATCCAAGACAGCATTGAGTTTCTCGTTTTGATGTTTCAGCTTTGCCGACTTTTCCTTTGCAGCCTTCAATTTCTCATCACGGGAACGGGCTTTAGCGAGTACCTGAGACAGCATACTTTCAAGATCGCTTTCAAACAGTTTGATAGAACAGTTTTCTTCCATCGGGTTTTACCTCTTTTCTTTGTATGATGTCTCATATTATAAAGACAAATCACTGCCCGCACAAGGAAGCCACAGTTCTATTTTTACTGACACAGCAGTTCAGAGAACTTACTATGTAAAGGCGGTATGAGACTTCTCCCATACCGCAAAAGGATTATCGCTCATAGGCTCTTTCCTTTGAAACAGGTACGCTGTCGCCCTCATCCGGCGCACCGTCCACCAGCTCATTTTCCCGCTTGTCTACATTGAGCAAGCCGTTTAAGACATTGAGCCGATTTGTCTTTTCGGTCAGTTCTTCTTCCTTGTCAAACGGTTTTTCAACCTCTGCTTTCGCAGTAGCGAATTGCTGTTCGAGGGTCGAAAGCTCCCTGCTTTTTGCCTCCAGCCGTTCAGGAATTTTCTCAATGGCATTGTCGATTCGGGTAATATTGCCGACAGCGTCCGTACCTAAAGAAACGGAACGGGAAAGGCTGCCCTTGATTTTTACCTGATAGGCTTTCTCAAAGGTATCAAAGGAAAGCTCCAAATCAAAGCCTCTGTACTTGCCGAGAGGGACGGGATCAGGCGAGGTCATCTCTTTGCAGGCGTCAATGATTTTCTGTCCGCCTTCCGCTTTTTCGGAATAAGAAACACCCTTAACCTCTATTCCTACGAAGGTATCGTCAAGAGGTTTCGGGTGTTCTTTTGCAAGAGATCTATCCTTTTCCAGCCCCGCAATCGTCTCTTTTATCCGGGCGATTGTTGTCGGGTAATATTTGATGATTTTGTCCTCCAGCTCATATTTTTCGGAAAGATAATTAGACTTCAAAAGGCGCAGCTTCTGCACCTGAATATCCAAGTCCATTTTCTCCTTGATGTGCGGGTTATCTGCCGCAAGCATTTTGATCTCCGCATAGGAAAGAGCAGTAGCGTCCACATCTTCACAGGAACGCACGGGCGATTTGCTCGTCATAATCTGACTTGCGAACTTCTGCTTGCCCTCAACGAGCTGCCAGCAGTATGCGTCAAAAGTGCCTTCAGTAACATATCGGTACAGACCGACCTTTGGGTTTTCGTTGCCCTGCCGCACCGTTCTTCCGGCTCGCTGCTCCAGATCGGCAGGTCGCCACGGACAGTCAAGGTCGTGGGAAGCAATGATCTTGTTCTGCACATTCGTCCCCGCACCCATTTTCTGTGTACTGCCCATCAGGATTCGCACTTCGCCACGGCGTACCTTTTTGAACAGCTCCTGCTTCTTTGTTTCGGTATCCGCCTCGTGGATAAACTTAATTTCCGATTCGGGAATACCACGCTCGATCAGCTTCTGTCGTATGTCCGTGTAGACGGAAAATTCGCCTGCGCCCTTTGGAGTGGAGAGGTCGCAAAATAGAAGCTGCGTCAGCCTTTTATCGCTGTTTTCCTCCCATATACGGAACACCTCATTCACACAGGCGTTGACTTTACTGCCTTCTTCATCGGGCAGCATTGGATTCATCATTCGCTGGTCAAGGGCGAGCTTCCGCCCGTCGTTCGTAACTTTCAGCATATTATCTACGCTGGAATCCACATTGCCGCCCCTTATCTTTTCGGCTCGTTCGCCGAGAGAAGCAACCATTTCCTTCTGCACCTGCGACGGCTTCACGGCGATATTGTGATCCTCCACTTCCGGTACGGGAAGATTGAGCATATCCGCCGTTTTGATGTCCGCCACCTGTTTGAACATCGCCATCAGTTCGGGCAGGTTATTGAATTTCGCAAAGCGTGTTTTCGCTCGGTATCCTGTTCCTTCTGGTGTAAGCTCGACTGCCGTGACCGTCTCGCCGAACATCGACGCCCAAGCGTCAAAGTGCTGCAAATCGTGTTCTTGCAGCGTCCGGTACTGCAAATACCGCTGTATGGTATACAGTTCAACCATACTGTTTGAAATCGGCGTACCCGTCGCAAACACAACGCCACGCCCTCCGGTAATCTCATCAAGGTAACGGCATTTCATAAAAAGGTCGGAAGATTTCTGCGCCTCCGTCTGAGCGATACCGCCCACATTCCTCATTTTGGTGTAAAGATACAGATTCTTGTAATAATGACTTTCATCTATGAAAAGCCTGTCTATACCGAGTTCTTCAAAGGTTACGACATCATCCTTTCTTGATTGATCATTCAGCTTTTCCAGTTTCGTTTGCAGGGATTTTTTCGTCTTTTCAAGCTGCTTGACCGAAAAACGGTCGCCACGGTTTCGCTTTATATCCGCAATCCCTTCGATAATATCGTCAAGCTGCTGCTGTAAAACAGCCCTCTGCCGTTCAATCGAAATCGGGATTTTTTCAAACTGCGAGTGACCGATAATCACGGCGTCATAATCGCCCGTGGCAATCCTGCCGCAGAAGCGTTTTCGGTTTTTCATTTCAAAGTCTTTTTTGGTAGCGACCAAGATATTCGCCGCAGGATAGAGCTGCAAGAACTCCGCCGCCCACTGCTCCGTCAAATGATTCGGCACGACAAAAAGGGATTTATTGCAAAGTCCGAGCCGCTTGGATTCCATAGCGGCGGCAGTCATTTCAAAGGTCTTGCCTGCGCCCACGGCGTGTGCTAAAAGGGTGTTGCCGCCGTAAAGGATATGAGCGACCGCATTTTTCTGATGTTCCCGAAGCTCAATTTCGGGATTCATACCACTGAAAATGATATGGCTTCCGTCATACTCACGGGGACGGATACTGTTGAACTTGTCGTTATACAGCCGCACCAGCTTTTCCCGTCTTGCGGGATCACGCCATACCCAATCCTGAAAGCCCTGCTTGATAAGCTCCTGCTTAGACTGGGCGATAGCCGTTTCCTTTTTATTGAGGACAGCTTTCTTTTTACCCTCATCATCTTCGATATAGTCAAAAACACGCACATCTTTCATATTGAGCGTATCTTCAATAATCTTGTAGGCGTTTACCCGCTTTGTGCCATAGGTATTATAGGCTTTCAGGTTCCCACGGTCATAGGATTTTCCCTCCACATTCCATTCGCCCGTCAGCTTTGAGTAATGGACTTTGATATTCCACTGTGCATATCTGGGCGTATCCAAAAACTCATACATAAACTGCTGTGCGATTTCTTCCGGCAGCCAAGTCGTGCCGAGCTGCACGAAAATCTCACTGGCAGTCAGGTCTTTCGGCTGTACCTTTTCCAGCGCTTCCACATTGATTTTGTAATCTTCGGGGTAGACCTCTGCGGATTTTTTCGCCCAAGCGAGCTTTTCCCGCACATTGCCGGAAAGATATTCGTCCGCCATCAGGTACTTTCGCTCGGTGCTGTTTCCGTAGCCGTACATCGGGTTTAGGAAGATAACGCCCTTTAATTCCTCATAGATTTCCTGCTCGGTTTTGCCCGTAAGGGAACACATATATTCCATATCCACTTGAGCCTTTTCGCCCATAGATACGGCAAGCGCTTCGCTGGCGGTATCCACCGAGGTAACAGGGGTGTGCGGTTTTATCGTCCGCTTCGTGAACATATCCGCCTTGCGTTCAAGCTCCCCATTCTCATCAAGCACCTCCAGTGCGGAAAGCAGGGCAAAGGAGCTGTCCTGCGAAAATGCGGATACATTCGCACGGGAATTAATCAGCCCGTACTTCTTGGAAAAGTTATCGTAAAGCGCATTTAGCTTCTGCTGTTCCTTTTCGACTTCATAATCGGGATAGTCTGCGGTCTGCATTTCAATCAGGCTGCGAACGCTGTCCCGTATGGCAATCATACCCTTGATCCGGTTTTCAGCCGTAGCGGAACACTCCACCGGAGTCATTCGGGAATTTTCACGGTAATAGATTTTATCGTCCACAACCGTATAGGAAAAGTTGCGGACTTCGGGATTGGCGGGAATGGAGTTATCTTCTTCGGTCAGTTCCTCGTCCACTTCGTAATCCGTGATCTCTGCGTGGATATTGGAAATGGCTTCGTCCAAAAGCTCGGCAAGGTCAGCGTTTTCATAAGGGATAACGGTATCTTCCTCGCCGAATCTGCCGGACACGGTTTTCCATTCGCCAAGTACCATTTCGGGATGATCGACAAAGTAGGCGTTCATCTTCACGCCGTTTTCATCGGTGTTCAGGTGTACCCATTCCGGCTCAAGGTCAATAAGTCTGTCTCGCTTCTGTAATATCAAAATATCCGAAACGACCTCTGTTCCGGCGTTTCCCTTAAAGGTGTTATTCGGCAGGCGAATAGCGCCGAGCAGGTCGGCTCGCTGTGCGATATATTTCCGCACGGCGGGATTTTCCTTATCCATTGTGCCTTTGCTCGTGATAAGCGCCATCACGCCGCCCGGTCTGAGCTTATCTAAGGATTTCGCAAAAAAGTAGTCGTGGATTAAAAAGTTATGCTTGTTATACCTCCTGTCATTCACTCGAATATCGCCGAAAGGCACATTTCCGATCACAGCGTCAAAAAAGCTGTCGGGGATATTTGCTTCCTCAAACGGCTGCGCCGCTATCGAGGTTTTCTGATAAAGCTGCTGTGCGATACCCGCCGAAATCTTATCAATCTCCACGCCGTAGATTTTGCTGTCCTGCATAGACTGGGGCAGCATACCGATAAAGTTGCCGATACCGCAGGAAGGCTCTAAGATATTGCCCTCCTTAAATCCCATCTGCTCCATTGCCTTGTAGATCGAGGAAATGACAACGGGCGGAGTATAGAAAGCGGTCAGGGTGCTTGCCCTTGCGCTTTCATACTCATCGGGAGAAAGAGCGGTATAAAGCTCGATAAACTCGTCCGCCCACGAGGAGTTGTTCTCGTCAAAGGCTTCGGGGATACCGCCCCAGCCGACATACTGCGAAAGGATTTCCTGTTCTTCGGGTGTTGCAAAGCGGTTGTCAAACTCACATTCCTTCAGCACCCTGATTGCCTCCATATTCCTGCGGAAGCGTTCTTTTTTGCCTGCCTCCGGCACTTCGTGAGAAGCAAGGTCAAAGGTGTGCCGTTCGGACAACGGGATTTCAGGGTGCAGATCAAAGGTCTGTACCCGTGAGCGCTTCGGCTGGCTGAAAGCAGGCGTGAATGGCTCGGCTTCATTTTGCTCAGGCTGCTTAGCAGATGTGTCCTGCTTTGCCCGTTCCACATAAAGCCATTCGGCAGCTTCCTTTTCGGAAACAGATTTCTTGACCTGCTCCAAGTAGTCGTTTGCCTGCCACTCGCTCTTAAACTCCTCGCTGACGCCTTCATCGTCGATATAGATCGCTTCCGTCAAATCGTCCCAAATGGCATAGCCATCATCGGTTTCAATGACGAAAAATCTTTCGTCGGGCGGAAGCGTATTTTCTCCTGCAATCTGCTCCGCTTGCCTGAGCATTTCATCTGCCCTGTCGTTTGCAAGATAGGGCGAATCAATGATTTCTACACCTTTCGGTTGTGGATCAAGCTCGCTGATAAAATTTTGCGGTATGGTGTTCCCATCTTTATCCTTATAGAAAACGACAGTAAAAGGAACACCGTAGTAATTTTCTTCCTTTATATCCTTTTCCAACTGATAGGGGCTGGTGTATTCAACGCTTTCCCGCACCGTCCCGTCCGTGTGCAGATAGTCGATCCTGCCGACCGGCTTCGACTGCACCGGATCTTCCTTATTGGTCGATACGATGTTTCGGGTGCTGCGCTCTCCGTTTTCAAGGGAAGAAACAACTACATCAAAGCCACGGTCAAGAAGCATATTGACATAAGTTTCCAAGTGGTTTGCCGGAAAGCCGCACATCTGTATCCGCTGATTGCCGCCGATAGAACGGGAAGCAAGATTCAGCTCCAGCGCTTCGCTTACGGTCTGTGCGTCCGCACCGTAGGCTTCAAAGAAATCGCCCATCTGATACAGCACGAGGCTGTCGGGATTAGCACTCTTAATTTCGCTGTACTGACGATAAGTGTCCGTAAAGCTGCTGCGCTCGTTCTGCTGAACAAGCCGCATAAAGCTGTCCTTTTGCTCCAAACGGGGCTGCGGATTTTGCACAGAGCGATCCATCAACTCCACATTCCAGTCATCTACCCGTGTGATTTCAAAAGGCTTTCCGTCCAAATACACTCTGTCTCCGACTTTATAAGCGGCAGAAAACAACGCTTTTTGCTGTTCCCGTGCCGCCGCCTGCTCAATCCTTGACACTACATCATCGGGCAGTCCGTCCACATAGTAGCGGATTTCGCCCTCGCTGCTGATATGAGCAATCGTTTGGTAATCGCCGTTTTCCTCAACGGCTCTGTTCCAGACGGTAAGACCGTTTCCGAGATACCCCATACCAATGTCAAAGGCAGGCGCTTCAGCCGAATCAGCTTTTTCCTCCGGCTGAAGGTAATCGCCGAGTCCTTCGCTTCGGACAGCCTGAATATAATCGTCTTGCAGGATAGTGTCGGGCGTGATAACTGCCAAAACCTTGTTTTCCATATCCTCCTCAAAAGAGTAGGACGGGCTTAGATCACGGGGTGTAACATAAAACTTTTTAATATCCCCGTCGTAGCTCTGAACAGCCTGCTGGAACTTTCTTAAATCCCCAGCAGTAAAAATCTCTTGCGTTACCCAATACATCTCATTGCCGTTTACCAAATCGGTTTCCTTGAAACGCATATGGTGGGGAATGAGCTTTTCAAACTCGATAGAATTGAAACGAGGCTGCTGCTCTGCAACCGCCGCCTGATTCATTACCTTCAGGTGGTCATTCATCGGATTTTCCCGTACCCTGCAGTCAAACTCATCCCGTTCCAATTCCTTTTGGAACAACGGATACTGCATATCGTGAAGAACGACACGCTTATCATCAAAGGCAAGGATTTCATATTCGTCAGCGCCCATATACACTGTATCGCCGAGATGATAGGCATACTGCGCCTCCTGCTGCGGCTCGCTTTCAGCCGCCTGCACCGATTCCTGCTTGGGCGGAGCAGAGGAGAGGATTTCACGGTTTTTCTGTTCTTCGGCAAGTTCGGCTCGGCGTTCCTCCTGCTTTTCAAGCCACTGCGGGTAAATCTCTTTTTCCTTTGGATTGAGATAACGGTCGAGGCGTATCAGTTCGGCAATCCGCTTCTCTACCTGATTCCAATTCAGCCGGATATGCGGCTTATCGTCCCCAATGCCTTTTGAGATCAAAATGCCTTTCCCGTCGTGCTGCTCGTCAATGCCTGCGCCGACAATAACAGGATAAGCGCCGCCCCAACCGTATTCGTCTTTCAGAAAATCGGCGTTTTCCTTTGTGGACAAGCTTTTTTCAAACTGCTCATAGATACGGAACTTTCCCTCAGATATGCCGCTCCCATGGGTGAGAACAGCGTCAATGATCTCCTGAGAAAAAGAAAAAGCAGAGGTTTTTTCCTCTGCCTGCATATCCAAAAAGTTCAGTTGTCCATCTACGGAAGGTAACGGCTTCATCGTATCCTGCAATTCGCCGAGCAGCCGCATTGCTTCAAAATGCTGTGCGATTACGCCCCAATCATAGAAGCTCTGCTTTGTGCGGGACAGATAGCTACCCTCCCAAAGCTGAAGCACATTCTGCCAAGTTTTGTACCCGACTCGCCGCCCGTCGCTCAAAATCAGTTCAGTATAATCGTTATTGAAAATACCCTTGATATATTCGGTACGGGCGGCGTTATCGGGATTGCTTTCATAGAAAGCACGAATTTCCTCTTTCGAGGCTTTCAGGTGGGGCGTTGTACCGAGGATTTCACGAATGGTATCGTCCCCGCCGAAAAACGGCAGGCTCTTGTCCTCGTTGCTTCGGTCGTAATAATCTAAGCGAAGATGATCTCCGCTTTCACGATCTCCTGCACTCTGTTCCTCAGATTGTTCATTCCCTGTACCCACTTCATCATATCCGCCGCTTTCAGGCTCTCGGTCAAGCCCTCCTGCGCCGCCATCTGCTTCATCAGGGTTTCTTCCAGCTTCATCGCTGTCTGCTCTGTTTCCGCCAAATGCTGTGTCAGGGTGCAGCTCGTTAGAAGATTGTAGTACCGGATTTTGTGGTGTTCCCTGAGAAATTTCCGTCTCATCTGAGCGTACCTGCCCAAAGTCACTTCCGGCTGCTTGGGCATTGTCAAGTCGGGAAGATTGTAATCGCCCTGCATTGTGTATGTCAGCTCGTTCATTTTCAAAGCTCCTTTCGCTTTTATTTTCAGCCTTATTGTATTCCGGTTTCTCTCTGTCCGCAATGATGCGATTTTGCCTTTCAAGGGCAAGGACGGTACGGGAGATTTCCCCAAGCCCCATCTCCGCAATATCGCTTGACGCAATACCGAGGGCGTTTAAGGCTTCCGGCGTATTGAAATTTGTAATGACAGAGAAATCCTCCGCTTCAAAAAACGGCTCGGTATCTATCCCAAGCCTTGTCATCATCATATATGCCACGCTGTTTGTTACCGCCTTCTTATACATAGCGGTAATCATATCCTCCGAAAGACCGTAGAGGAAGCTGTCATCTGCGGCATACATCAGATCGCCCAAATAGTCGGGGATATTATCCTCCACGGCGTTTTTAGCGGCGCTCAGCACAGCGTCCGCAAGGCTTTCCCTGTTTTCCAGCTCGCCGAAGGTGTTTTCAAGGGATTCGATCACATCGTCCGTATATTCCGGCTTCATCTCCCAAATCGGGACGGGGCGGGAGTAGCGGCTTGCGTGGGTATCGGAAATATCGAAGTAATGGGTTAAGCGCTGCCTGCTCCGGTCGGCGTCCTCAAATACGGCGATACCCTTTGCGCCACGGTTTACCCAACGCCCGAATTTGTCGTTCCAGCGCTCGATCTCCAGCACTGCCGTTGCGTCCGGTCTTTGGGCGTAGATGAGAAGCTGCTCGTCAAAGCGCAGACGATAGTTCCGGCAGGCGCAGCGCAAAAAGGCTTGCCAGTTCTGAACATCGGACACAACAGCGTGTGCGGTACGGCGGTACAGCTCGGAAATCAGGTCGTACTTTCGTGCCATCGGTTATGCACCTCCTATCTTTCATAGTCTTTCTGTTTCGGTCTTACGGGGATACCGTTTTTATCATAGCTTTTCGGATCGGCGGCAGGGGTATCCCAACCAAACATTGAACCTGCCTTCATCGCCTCTGCCTGACCTTTTGACAAGCCGAGCTTTTTGTTCATCTCATTCACAAGGGCGTTTGTTTCACTGGGCTTGCCGCCCTGAATATCCGTGCGGTAAAATCCGCTTTCGCCCTTTTTGACAATGCCGACGCAGTTTTCCGTCTGCACGAACACATAGCACTGCTCCGGCAGAGAAGAACGGAGCGGAATCACGGTATTGCCGTTTTGCTCCATCCGCTCGGCAAACTCGCAGATATGGTAGAGGTTGCTGCCAACCTCTAAATGATAGTCGTCAATATATCGGCAGGTGCGGTCAAGCTGTTCCCCGTCGCTTAAAGTGATCCTGATTTTATCTCCATCGGGGATTTTGAATTTTTCTTTGTAATCCGGCGTGATAAAGCGGATTCCACGGCTCGCCTTTTCCATATGGCGGTCAAGCCATTCCCGCACATAGCAGTAGCAGTAAAAATTGTAGTCCCCACGGGCAGGATTACACCGTATCAAGAAGCTGTGTTTTTCGGTATCGGCACGGAAACCGTACTCGGTCGTATAGTTGCCCTGAAAGGCGCTGACGGGATATTTCCCCGCATACTGCGCCATAGCCGTGCGGCTCTTTAACAGTCCGTATTCTTCGGAACGCAGGGCGTTGATAACCTCGTCCAGAGCGCTTTTGAACTCATCTGTTTTCAAATCCCGCCTGTGATCAAACCAAGAGGAAAAGAACTCTTTGCCGCCTGCGCCGAAATCGCCACGCAGATAACCGATACTTCCGGTCTGTCCCTCGATCTGCGTACTTTGCCTGTAAGTGTATTTTTGTTCGTCCGTATGAAGCGGTCGGATTTTCATTTTCTCACCTCGCTTGCTCCATTGCTGTTCTTTGTTTCGGTATATGAAAGCCGTAAACTGCGGCTATTTCATCTCCGAGCCGTTTTGTTACCCTTGTTATATCTGCCCTTGTCGCTTTGCCGTAATAGATTTTTTCCTGTAAGCGTTCAATCTGTTCCGGCGAGGCAGTATCCTTAAACACACGGTACAGATAGTGATTTGTCCCGTCGTGATGAACAGCGTCGGCACGAAGGTCGCCGTACCGATCTACATACCACTCGGTCATATCCGTATCAGAATAAAGGCAATCTTTAATATTGCCGGAATCAATCATCTTGTATCCCATCACTCTGCCGTTCCATCTGCCGATGTCGCCGATGACAATAATCGGCTGAGCAAGCTGGACATTAAGATTTTCCCGTTCATCGGAAAGATACTCGCCATTGGTTTCAACCATATATTCGTACAGCCCGTGTTCGTCATTCGGATTCCCGTCGATTTCATTGATTTCAAGGAAATCCTTATAGCTGTCACGCCAATCATCAGGGTTGAGATTCATATCGCTCCAGATAATATGCTTATCCACCGTTCTGTTCTGACTTTTGCTCATCATCCGCACCTCCCAAATAGGAAAAGAGCCTGTTTTTTGCGATCTGCTCCTGAAGCTCTGTAATAACCGTCATATCGGAAACGGATATATCGGGGATTTTCAAAATACTTTGCAGGCTCAGCGCCTTCAAATCCTTTTCGGTTTTACAGCCGGAATCATAGAGCTTCGCCAGCACCTTTGCTTTCTGCTGCAAAGCGGTGTTTGTGCTTTTCTTAGCTGCCATTTTCTTTTACCTCCCATCTTAGCTTTTAGCGTAGTCGGAATAGACACGCTGCATTTTGTGCCTTGCCCTGCGTACTTCGGGGGAACAGCCGAGTTCAGGATATTTCGCCTGAATCTTCTGCCTTGTCCTTCGGATACTCTCAAAGCAGGGGATACCGTAAGCCTTGTAATTGCTCATCACATCTTCAAAGCTGAAATGGCTGATACCGTGGGTATCATAGATACACGCCTTGCTGATAAGCAGGTACAGCTTCATATCGTCATTTCGTGCTTCGGGGTGTTCCTTTAACACCGCAAGCACTCGGTTTTCAATCGTTTTCAGGTTTCTCATTATAAGCCTCCCAAAATAGAAGAAGGGGCGGAGTTTTTAAGCCCCGCCCCCGCAGAAGTTCTTACTTTTTCTTTCTGTTACGGATCTGCAAAAAGATAAAGCCGCCCACGATAAAGACGACCAAAGCAATTCCGATGATCGCTTTCAGTTCCATCAGTTACCCTCCTTTTTCTTCTTTTTCTTAAATCCGAGAATACCGCAGGCTGCTATGCCGGCTGCCGACACACCCGCAAGGACAAGCCAAAGACCGAGCTTGCTGTCATCTCCGGTTTTCGGCGTATCTCTCAGCTCGTTGTGCATTTCAACGACCGTGGTAGAGCCTGTCTGTACCGCAGCCTCCTTGTCGGCAGGCAGGATATACATAGCGGAAGCCGAATTGTTCACTTCGGAAATCTTGTACTCGCCGATCCGCAGTCCTTCAAGGAAAATCTCGCCGTTTTCGTCTGTTTCAAGGGTAACATCATAGCCGTTTGCTCCGGTAATGCGGAAAGCGAAGCCTTCCACCTTTCCGTCAGACGATGTTTTTACGATTTTCAGGTTTCCACGCATAGGCTCGTTTGCGAAGCCTTTGCCCTCCGTGTTTTCCACCTGATAGGTCTTACCGTCCGTGTCGATGAATACCTCGTACACACCCTCGTCACGGATATACGAATCCGGGCTTGCTGATTCCAAAATGAAGTAGCGCCCATAGAGCAGATCGTTCATTTCATACTGCCCGATTTCCTTTTCGGTCAGTGTGCCGATCAGCTCGTCCTCGCTGTCCAGCTCGCCGTTATCGTTGGAGTCCTTATAGACCTCAAATACAGCGCCCGTCAGCTTCGTATCGGTATATTCAGCGTCCACCTTCGTAAGAGCGATGTTGCCACGCACCAGCTTATTGACGATTTCAATCTCAACGACCTGCTCATTCTCTGAGATGTTCACATCATAGACCGTTTCGTCAAGCACGAATCCGGTCGGCTGCTTGATCTCACGGATATACCAGCTTCCGTAAGGCACATTCTCAAAGGAGAAGCTGCCATCGTCGCCGGATACGACGGTCATCAGGGCATTTTCTTCGGTAAATTCCACATCATCGCTCTTAAACAGACCAATGAGCGCACCGCCGAGTCCCTCGCCGTTCTCGTCCACCTTTTTGCCGGACACCGAGCCATAAATCAGCTTGTTTTCCATCGGCTCTCCGTCATTTACGGCAATCACAACCGTTGCGGCTTCCTGTCCCGCATACTCAAATACAACGGGATATTTTTCGCCGCTGAGCTGATAATGCTCGTCCGTCGCAAGCTCTTTTACATAATAGCTGCCCAAAGGTAGGTCAGTCCCTACGGTCGCTCTGCCGTTTTCATCAAGCGTGATGATTTCAAGCAGACCGTCTTTCGGAATGGAAGTGCCGCTTGCGGACACAAGCTCCTCATCGGCGAACAAGCCGAAGCTGATATTTTTGATTTCTCCGTTATTGCCGATACCGAACAGCTCGTTTGTCTCCAGCGCTTTTTCAAGGCTGACCTCAACCTTCTGCCGTTCATTGACAAAGGAAGTCGCCGTTTCGGTCACGGCTACATCCTGTCCGGCGTAAATGAGTTCTACGGTATGGACTTCACTGCTCAGCACCATTCCATAGCCTGCCTTGACCTCTTTTACCTCATATTTTCCGAGATAGAGTTCCTTGCTTTTTGCAAAGCCGGTTTCATCGGTCGTAACCGTATCGACCAGCTCGCCCTTGCTGTACCTCAGCGTACCGTCTGGCGTTACCACATCTTCGGCGGCACGGATTTCATAAACGGTATCGGGAAGCCCCTGTGTTTCATAGATCGGTTGATAGATAACGGGAAGCTCCTGCCCGTTTTCATCTGTCCCGCCGCTTACCAAAACGCCGAAGAATACCTCGCCCGTCTTTTCAATGCTGATCGTGCCTTTCTGCGGCATATTGGTCTTTTCAACTTTAATCACTGTTACCCCGCTTTCCTCAGAAGAATTTTCTTCCGTTACATCAAAATAGACGGGTGTGGAATCAAGGACATATCCATAAGGACTCTGTACCTCAACGATAGAGTAGCCCTGACCGTATGGCAGCTTTTCCGGCGTTACGAGCGAGCCGTTAGCGTCGGTATAGAAAGTGTCAACGGTTGTCGGGGTAGGATAGGTAAACTCCATCGTGATGAGATTGCCGGACGAATCATAAATCTGGAATCCTGCACCCGCATAGGGAATGGTCTTGCCCGTTTCTGCGTCCACCTTGACTACTTGGATATAGCTTTCAAAATTGCTGTTGTTAATCAAATAGCGGTAAGTCTGGGCGTCCTTTGCGATGAACACATCAAAATCATCCATCAGCTCCCTGCCTTCCCAACCGGATACCTGATGGACGGTATATGTGCCGTAAGGCATATCCTTTGTCTGTGCAAAGCCGTTCTCATCGCAGATGAGCGTATCACGCTCGGATTCCTTTGCGTTCGCAAAAGAGCCTGCGGATTTGAGATACACTTCAAAAACTGCGCCTTCTTCGGGCGTTTCAATCTGCGTCTCGCCATCGTCCGTATGTTTGATAATGGCGATATTGCCCTTGATGACCTGTTCCGTTACATCATTTGCGGTCTGGTTATGCTCAATGGTATAAAGCTCCGGCTCTGCGCCGACCTTATGGACGGTCGGATCGAGCAAATAGCCCTCACTCGGCTCCAGTTCCTTGATTGTCCAGTCCGCACCGCAGATATATTCTTTTGTGGTAAACTGACCGTTTTCATCGGTATAGTATTCATCAATGAGCTGTTCGCCCTTGAAAATCCCGTATTTTGCTCCCGCAAGAGAGGCGTTTCCCTGAGCCGTTCCCGTCTCAGCGTCGCTCTTGGTCACGGTAACGGTAAACTTCTTCAGGATATTCGTGAAATTGCGGGTAGTGACCTCGTTCCACTTGACGGGTGCGCTCTGATCTTCGGGAATGACATAACGGATTGCTGTATCCACTTCCTCAATGGTGTACGGCGTTGTGCCGCTGATCAGCACATCTTCAAAGGTCGCCACACCGTTTTTATCCGTAACCGCATACTCGTCCACGGCAATGCCGGAGAGCGAAGTGCCGTAAAGGTGGAAGGTCACGCCCTCATTAAAGTTATCCTCCGAGGATTTGATAACCTCAATATCGCCACGCTTCAGTGTGTTGTTGAAGTTGACGGTCGCAACCTGTCCCGCAACTACGGTTACTCTGCGGGACTCCTGCGGCTCGTATCTGTCATATTCCTGCTCGGTTACGGTATATACTCCCGGCATTAGGTTATCGACCTGAATCTGACCGCCGTTTTCTGTCTTAACGGTTTTATCAATGCCGTTGCCCTGAATACGGAAGGAGATACCGTCCACCTTTCCGTCCTCGCTGGTTTTCACAATCTTCGCCGAGCCGTAGGAAACCTTTAATTTAAGAAATCCTTTGACCGGATCATTGACCGTCTGAGCGTAGGTTACGGTATCCTGCACACCGCCGTTTGGTCCATAGATACCGTCCGTCCAAGTGATAACGCCTTTTCTCTGCGCCGTTTTCTCTGCGGTAATCGTCAGCCCGTCGCTCGGCGCTTTCTCGGCAGTAATCGTCAGCTTGTTTCCGCTTACGGAGAACTGAACGCCCGAATCATTGGACGAAAACTTATATCCCGAAAGGACATTGTTGCTGTCCGTCAGCGTAACCGTGTACTTAGAGCCATCCCATTCAAGCTCGATTTCCTGTGCGCTCCCCGGCGTTTTGGTAAGGAAGCTCGGCAGCTTGGAATGCTTCTGCACACTTGCCGCCATTGAGTTGTAGTAGCTCATAATCTTGTCATAAAGAGGGTGGCTGCGGCTAATCTGATCCATAACAGCGTCCTTGCCGCCTGTGCTGACCTTGTTAAAGTTTTCATCACGCTCGCCGATGACGGTTTCCCAAATGAGAAGCTGTGTAGCGACTGCGTGAGCCAGCTTATCGCCGCCCTCGTTCTGAGAACGCCACGAGGTTGAGATTGTTCCCGTATAGCCGTACTGGAAGATACGACCAATGAACAGCTTAATATCGTCAGGAGAAATGGTACTGTTATAGGACGAAGGGTAGTTGTCCCAAAAATCCTCGCCCTTTTTGGTAAAGCTGTCTCCGGTCTGCTGCGAGACGCCGATCTCAATGCAGTAGCAGATATTTCCATTGTACGATCCCATCGCACGGACGGTTGTATAACGGGAAGTGCCTGTTTTCCAGCCGTTCATAAGGCTCAGGTTGCTGTGTCCCCATTCGGCGTTGTAATTCGAGTCCCCGTCACGGGGGAACGAAACGAGATATACATCATCGGTTTCTTCGGCGGCATAAGCTGTCGTACCAATCCCCACAAGGGAAGTCACGCACATCAGAGCCGCAAGAAACAACGACATAATGCGTTTTGGTTTCTTAATTTTCATCTGAAATCCTCCTTGAAATGAAAAAACGCACCGTTTTTTCGGTGCGTCCTCAAAATGGAATATTAAATTTAAGCGTAGCCGATATAGATGTCGTAGATTCCGTCAGAGATTTCCTCCGCCCAAATCCATACGGCTGTAATTTCTTCGTCAGCCTTGTACCGATCCAAGCGGCTGTGAATATCTCTTTCAAGATATTTGCAATGCGCTCCGGCACGGATCGGATTATCCCAACAGTAAACCGCCTCGCTGTCTAACAGAAGCCCCACGCTCTGAGCGTAACCTTTTGCAAAGGAAATCCAGTAGTCAATGTCAAAGTCAGTTTTAGTTTCGCTCGGTGTTTCTTCCGTTTCAGGCGGCGCAGGCGTTTCGCTTTCCTTTGGAATATCCGGCTGCGGTGTGGATACGGAATGTTCGGTCTTATCCGCTTTATCGGGTTGTTCGGCGGGCTGTGCCGCCTGCCCGGTTTCAGAAACAGTCTGAGGCTGTTCGGTGCTGACCGTATCCGTTTCCGTCGTTTCTTCCTGCTTTTCCGGCTTTACTTCCTGCACGGCTTCAGGCGTTGTTTCAACCTCCTTGCTTTCCTTTCCCGCAGGCGCTTCGGATTCAGAGGTGCTTTGAACACTCTCCGAAAAAGAAAACGGCTGCGGCTTATCTTCATTCGGCGGGGCATTGTTGCAGCCTGCAAGCACGATCAGCAAAAGAGCCGTTAAAAAAGCAATCGTTTTTGTTTTCATTGCGCTTCACTCCTTTTCTGCCGCCATTGTAATGCGAAACAGCGTTTCAGGCAAAGGTGTGAAACAAAGGTTAATCTTACATCATAGGGCATACCTCCTGTGCTTTGGAATGGTGCGTTTTCCTGAGATAGATTGAGTTAGGTGAGATAGCTGTAATCAGGAGAGATAGATTTATTCTTTCGGATAGTCAGGTAGTTTCAGGGGTTGGAGTGTGAGGAAGGGGAAGAAGAAAAACACACTCCGCCTTACCTGCTGTCACGCTCGGCACGGTTACGCAAAAACTTGTTGTAATGCTCCAGCGCCTTGCAGACATACTCCTCCGTTTGGTTGATGGGGATATTTTTCGGGATCAGGTTTCGCACCCTGTCCCCACGCAAAACAATCTTCTCACGCTGATTCGGCTTTTCCTCGCTCATAATCGCAGAGATCGCCTCCGTAGTCAGCTTGCCTTCTTCAAAAAACTTTCGCATACGGATTGCCTGATCGTGGGACGGGGTACAGTCGTTTAGGTCGATTTCGTCCACCAAATCCCTCTGGCAGTCCTCGTTCAGATAGGACAGCTCAACGGCGGGGCGCATTTTAATCCTGCCCTCGTCCACAAATTCGAGCAGTTCAGGAACAAGGTTAGTCAAGCGGATATATCGCTGTATTTGCCTTGCACTTTCTCCAACACTATCAGCAAGTTGTTCATCAGAACGAGTACCGATTAAATTTGCGCCCACTGGGCACAGATTTTCTTTACTCGGTCTGCCTGCCTGTCTTTTCATAGCGTCAAGCCGCATTTTATATGCGTGAGCTTTCTCTGAGGGGAGTATCTGCGACCGTTGGAAGTTGCTTTCGACCATTAAAATCGTCGCTTCATCACGGTCGAGGTCTACCACCTCACATCTGAGCGTTTCAAATCCGGCAAGCTCACAAGCCCTTTTTCGCCTGTGTCCTGAAATAAGCTCGTATCTGCCGTCCTCCTTCTGCCTTACGGTAGCGGGAGTAATCACGCCACGCTCTTTGATACTTTCCACGAGCTGAAACATATCCTCATCTTCCCGCACCTGAAACGGGTGGTCGGGAAAATCGTCGATTTCCTCAAGCGGAATATCCCTAATTTTTGACAGCTTCGCTTCATCCCTTTCCTCCTGAGAGGAAAACAGCTCATCGAGCGTGTTCGTGGGCAGCGTGAAGTCGCTCTTTCTGCCTGCCATTGGCTAACACCTCCTTTGTGAAACTGGCGTAAGCCTTAGACACCGGACTGTTCGGCTCATAGGCGTAGATACTTGTCCCTTTAGAAGATACCTCTGCGGCTTTTACGGCTGCCGGAATCATTGATCGATATATCCTGATATGGCTGCCGAAATTTTCCCTGAGCGCTTCTACTGTGCTTTTCGCAAGATTTGTCCTTCCGTCCACAAGCGTCAGAAGAATACCGTCGATTTTCAAATCGGCGTTTGTATGTTTCCTCACTTTCGCAATCGTCCCCAAAAGTTGCGTCATTCCCTTAGCGGGAAGATACTGCGCCTGAACGGGGATAATCACGCTGTCCGCCGCCGTTAGAGCGTTAAAGGTAATCATACCCAAGCTCGGCATACAGTCAATAAGGACATAATCGTACTTGTCTTTTACAAGGCTCAGATAATTCTTCAGGACGCTCTCTCGGCTCATCGCCGTTACAAGCGTCATTTCCAATGAAGATAGGCTGAGATTGGACGGTACAAGGTCTACTTTCTCTTTGTGTTGAAGGATACCGTCAAAGGGATTTTGCTCCTGCTCCGATATGATTGCCTGAAGCTTCTCTGTCAGCGTTACGGAAAGACTGTCGGTATCCCTCCAGCCGAGGCAGGTCGTTAAATCGCCCTGCGGATCAGCGTCAATCAGAAGCACCTTTTTTCCTTGCATAGCAAGTCCAACGCCCAAATTAACCGTAGTCGTGGTCTTGCCCACACCGCCTTTTTGATTGCATACTGCAATCGTCTTGCAGTTTGACATCTCCGGCTTTACCTCCTTTCATAGATTTCACAGCCTGCCTCAATAAGAGGCGGCTATGTAAAGACCGCAGTATTTGTTCTCAACGCCCCCTGCGGAAAGCGATTCGCTTTGTACGGGAAGCGCTAAGGTTACGGTTTGCGAAACCGTATCATAGGAATCTCACCTCTGCCGGGTACTCCGCCAGCTCCGTAGAGAAGTATCATTATCATTCTGACTGTCATTGCCGTTTCAGTAGCAAGCTGAATTTCAGGTCGGGGATTCTCGCTCGTTCTCCGTATATCAATAGGAAAAGTCACGGCGTACCCACCTTCGGGCTATTCATCAGAACTAATGTCCTTAGCGCCTGTCTATTCAATTTTCAAGGTACTTTGAAGGGGGAAATCCCTTGCGGAGAAATAACCCCTTCACTCATTTGGACAAAGGGGGTCAAAATGCACACCCAAAATCGCCCCTTTTGCGAAAAAAATTTAAAAAAAATTTTTTCGACCTTGAAAATTGCCCTAAAAACGCAAAAAAGCCGCCTGCTTCTCCGTAAAGAAACAAGCGGCATAACTACGGTTTTATTTAGATGTATTGGACGGTAATTTTTTTCTTTCGTGCTTTTGTAAATTTGATAAGGACATCATCTACTGCGTCTGTATATCTGCCTTGCGCTATCAGATTATTTTTAAGGGCGATTAACGCCTGCAAAACCTGTCCGTACTCCTCGTCATCAAGATAGATATGAAATTGTCTGTCTTTCATCAAATCGTCTCCTTTATTTTATCTGTCCTTTTCTCCATTCAAAAAACCTCTGCCGGATAAACGCCGTATCCTCATCTTCATTCGAGGTTATGAAAATATGTAAGCTGCGAAACGCTTTTTTGATTTTCATAGCGAAGTCTATTTCGCTGTTTCCTAATGTATAGGGGATTTTAATCAGTTTGATCTCCCGCTTCCGGCACAGATATGCTTTCAAGGTTTCTACATTCTCTGTCCGACTAACCGTTTCAATCGCTGCTTTTTCTTCAGGCAAATAGATTTCAAGCGGTATGCCGATAATCTTATCCGTATCCGTCTGTACCTTTATGCGCTTCTTCGCTGCATAATACATAACTGCCAGCTTCGGAAAAACCGTCAGATAGTCTTTTTCACACACCTTACAGCCTTTTCCTTCAATCGCTCTTTCTGAAATTTTTGCCTTCCACGAGTGTCCGAGTGAACATTTCCACCACACGCTCTGCATTGAGTGCCTTGATATTTTGTTTGGGGAAATATTTTTGTTCTTTTCGTAGTCCCATTCCGAAAGAAGATGTGCGTCCGTCGTTGCTAAATCATTATACCCTGCCATAACCGCCCGATCCGCACAGACAGGGCATACCGTTCCTTTTACACGGGCATAGACAACGGACTGCCATTCATACCCGCACTCTCTGCACTTCCACCAGACATTTCTGCGGGACTTTTCGTTTATCATATCAGGAGTAAGGGGCAGATTCCGGTCTGACCATTCCTGTGCAAGCTGAGGGTGTGTTGTGGCGAAATCATTAAATCCTTTCAGCAGAAGTTGACCGCTGCAATAAGGACACCCGCTTCCGCCTGAACGAGTGGAAATGAGCGTGTTCCATTCGTGACCTTTGCTGCACCGCCACCATACCTTCCGATTTGCAAAGACCGTAACCATATCAGGCTTTAGTGGGTAATTTCTCTCAGACCACTCAGAAGCGATTTGAGGGTGCTGTGAGGCAAGGTCATTGAATCCTACTAAGATTTTATTATGGGAGCAATACGGACAGCCTGTGCCGTTTAACGCCCTGCTCTTAACCGTTGCTGTCCATTCGTGACCATATTTATCCCGCCAGATTACTTTCTTATGAGAGCCTGTCGTTACCATTGTCGGTTTCAGCGGATCATTCTTACTCGACCATTCATCAGCCAGTTCCGGCTTCAGCGTTGCCAAATCATTGACGCCCTCTATCACTCTTGCGCCTGAGCAGATTGGGCAGTTTTCGCCGTTTGAACGAGCCTTAACACTGGTCTTCCATTCGTGACCGCAAGCGCCCTTCCACCATACTTTCTTATTCGAGCCGAAAGTCACGCTGTCCGGTGTCAGCGGTAAATTCCTATCCGACCATTCGGCAATCAATTCGGGATGTACTGCCGCTAAACTGTTACTCATATCAAAACCTCCACTTCCTCTGTGATTAGAGTATATGAAGTTTCGGCTTTTTCTTGTAGTTTGCGAATCTCAGTAAAAATAAAAAAGCCCTTTGAGAAAAGGATTTTTCCTCTCTCAAAGGGCAAGTTGAAAAACTTGAATTTATAAATATCATTTTACATTTTTATATGAAATCATAATATGACTTGGTGCAAATAATACTGACGCAATAATCAATAGCACTGACCTACTAATAATCCCACTAAATAAGAACAACATTGAAGGAATAATAGAAAGTGCTAATGCTCTGAAAACGCTGTTTTTCTTAAAACATATAATCCAAATAGCACAATAAAGCATTACCAATATGGTATCTACAATCAGATATAGTGCAAATGCTTCGTCAGACCACCACCCGAACCAAGTTCCCGGAATATTGATTATCATGAATCCGAAACAACCCAATCTCCCTACTTGTTCTGTGACCTCAACATATTTATTGTTCCACTTATTATCAAATCCATCTTTGCATTTAATCGCAAATACAACATTGGGTATCATAATGACTGCAATAAAAATCAGCCCAAAAACATTAAACCATTCCATATTATCTACCATCACAAACTTCCGATTTGTATTTCATTCAGAAAATGGGCAACTCCGATTGGAATTGCCCACTCATTGCACTAATTATGCGATTTTTAAGGCTCTGCACCGATTTTAGCACCGATTGGTGTAAAATTGGTGTATTTGTGTAAAATCCGAGGTTTTCGGAAAATGAAGTACATCCCGTTTTAGTAGAGCTTTGCGCCTGCCGGAATGTGGTCGTCTACCATCAAAAGATGGAGCTTTTCTTCGCCTTCCTCGTGGTGTACCGCACTGATCAGCATACCGCAGGAGTCAATGCCCATCATCGGTCTTGGCGGCAGGTTGACGATTGCAATACAGGTCTTTCCAACCAGTTCCTCCGGCTCGTAAAAGCTATGAATACCGCTTAAAATCGTGCGTTCCGTGCCTGTTCCATCGTCCAGCGTAAATTTGAGTAGCTTCTTGGACTTTGGTACGGCTTCGCAGGCAAGTACCTTGACTGCTCTGAAATCGGATTTACTGAAGGTTTCAAAGTCCACAAAATCCTTGAACAAAGGCTCAATCTCTACTTTGGAAAAATCTATCTTTTCCGGCTCGGCTTTTGGTGCTTCGGACTCGGTTTTGTTTACACCAATTTCGTCCTTTACACCATTCAAGGGTTTCATTGTCGGGAAGAGTAATACGTCACGGATTGCTGCGCTGTCTGTAAGCAGCATCACAAGACGGTCGATTCCGTATCCGATACCACCCGTTGGCGGCATACCGATCTCTAATGCATTTAAGAAATCCTCGTCTGTGTGCTCTGCCTCGTCGTCACCGGCTGCTGCATTTGCATCCTGTGCTGCGAAACGCTCACGCTGGTCGATCGGATCGTTTAACTCGGAGTATGCGTTACACATTTCCCATGTATTGATGAAAAGCTCGAACCGCTCTACCTTGGTAGGATCGCTCGGTTTCTTCTTGGTAAGCGGAGAAATCTCAATCGGATGATCCATGATAAAGGTCGGCTGGATCAGTTCTTTCTCACAGAACTCCTCGAAGAAGAGGTTGATGATATCACCTTTCTTGTGGCGTTCCTCGTATGCAATGTGATGCTCCTCAGCAAGTTTCTTTGCTGCTGCATCATCTGCTACGGTATCAAAGTCGATTCCGGTATATTTTTTAATCGCATCGTTCATGGTCATGCGTGTAAATGGCTTGCCAAGGTCGATCTCGATGCCATTGTAGCTGATCTTTGTACTTCCGCAGACTTTTTCTGCAAGATAACGGAACATGGACTCTGTCAGTTCCATCATGCCCTCATAGTCTGTGTATGCCTGATACAGCTCCATCAGTGTGAACTCCGGGTTATGACGGGTGTCAACACCCTCATTGCGGAATACACGGCCGATCTCGTATACACGCTCAAGTCCGCCGACGATCAGTCTCTTTAAGTATAATTCCAGAGAGATACGCAGTTTTACATCCTCATTTAAGGCATTGTAATGTGTCTCAAACGGTCTTGCTGCTGCTCCGCCTGCATTGGATACAAGCATCGGAGTCTCAACCTCCATGAAATCACGGTCAGCTAAGAAGTTACGGATCTCTTTTAAGATTTTGGAACGTTTGATGAATACTTCCTTGCTCTCCTGATTCATGATCAGGTCGATATATCTCTGGCGGTAACGCATATCTGTATCAGTCAGTCCGTGGAACTTCTCCGGAAGAATCTGTAATGATTTTGACAGCAGTGTCATCTCCTCAGCATGGATAGAAATCTCGCCTGTTTTGGTACGGAAAGCGTATCCCTTTACGCCCCAGATATCGCCGATATCAGATTTCTTGAAATCTTTGTAGATCTCCTCACCAATATTGTCTCTTGCAACGTATACCTGGATACGTCCCTTTAAGTCCTGAATATTGCAGAATGATGCTTTTCCCATCACACGTTTGAACATCATACGGCCGGCAATCGATACCTGCTTGCCCTCCATTGTTTCAAAATTGTCAATGATATCGGTTGAGTGACTTGTCACATCATATTTTGTGATGACAAACGGATCTTTTCCGTTTTCCTGCAGTTCATGCAGCTTGTCATAACGTACCTGAAGCAGCTGATTTAAATCCTGCTGGTTATTGTTCTGCTCTGCCATGTTTATCCTCCACTTGTTTTATTCCACGGACAGACGGTCTGCCCTTGCGTTATATCTCTTAGTTTGCTCTGTGAATTGAAAGCACTTTGTATGAAAACTCACCTGCCGGTGTCTCAACAGTAACGGTATCACCTACCTTTTTGCCAAGCAGTGCCTTACCAACCGGTGACTCGTTTGAGATTTTACCTTTTAAGCTGTTTGCCTCGGTAGAACCAACGATCTTATATTCTAATTCTTCCTCAAATTCGCAGTCAAGGATCTTTACGCTGCATCCAATGCTTACTTTATCTAAGTCAGCTTCTTCCTCTACAACTACCTCTGCGTTCTTTAAAATTTTCTCAAGTTCTTCGATACGTGCTTCAATGTCTCTCTGCTCGTCCTTTGCAGCGTCGTACTCAGCGTTCTCAGATAAGTCTCCCTGCTCTCTTGCCTCTTTGATCTTCTGTGAAACTTCTTTTCTTCTTACAACTTTTAAGTTCTCTAATTCGTCTTCCAGTTTCTTGAGTCCTTCATAAGTCAGAATGTTTTTCTTGTCCATTGCATTTACCCTTCTTTATAATAATTATTGTTCGGTTCATGTATACGGCGGTACAATACTTTGCACCAGACGCTATGAACGATAAAAAGCCTTCTCAAATCTGTCCTGCCACGGCGCCCCCGTTTTCTTTTTTGGTCTCTTAACAATCACAGTATTATAACCGATAGGCACTGCTATGTCAAGATTTTCAGCTGTTCGCCAGGTTTTTTTATGGATTGGAATATAATGTTTTCCCAACGCGATCTGTTTTTCATACAGAGCACTGTTCCATTCAAAATCAAGCAGTAAAATACTGCTGTTTTTTTCCTTATTCTTTGCTAATCCAAGACGCTTTTTCGATACGATAAGTGAAACCAGTCCGGTCTTCTCATACATTGTCTCTGCAAACTCATGAAAATATGCAGGCCGGTCTGTATAAATTGTAAGCGCATTAAGCTCATCCCCGATCTGCTCCAGCACATCGAGCGTCCCTGCCGGCTCAAACATCCCTGCTCCATCCGGTTCCTCATCGATCACCTCGACAATCGCGCACTCCGGCTTCACACTTTTTGCCGCAAGAATGCCTTCGTACACTGGTTTAAAATCATATAAAAATTCATTGGAAAAATACATCGCGCTTCTCCGTCATATTCCTTTTTCCATCTTTATGACAGCATTTTCTGATTCAGTACTTTTTCCGGAATTTTACTTATGTCTTTTTTGTTTCCTTCATTTTAACTTTACCGGATTGAATTTTTCTGCCAGTCGCTAAGTCACGAATCGCCTTTTGGCACTCGGATCATGCCATAAAACCGCAGACCTCCTGAAACAATGCCTCAAGCTGCTCATATGTCTCCACCTCGTTGATCCTGCCCCGCAGCTTAGAAGAGTTACGGTAGCCGGCTGTATACCAGGTGGCATGTTTCCTGATCTCACGGATACCGGTATATTCGCCTTTAAATTCAAGCTGCATACGGGCATGCCTAAGAAGCATCTGCGTCACTTCCTCGAACGCCGGTTTCGGAAGTTCTTCACCCGTCTTAAAATAATGAAGGATCTGCGCAAAGATCCACGGATTTCCCTCCGCACCGCGTGCGATCATAAAGCCGTCACAGCCGGTCTGTTTCTGCATTGCGATCACGTCCGCCGCCGTTAAAATATCACCATTTCCGATCACGGGGATGGAAACTGCCTCTTTTACCTGTCTTATGATATCCCAGTCAGCCTTTCCCGAATAAAATTGTGACCTTGTCCTGCCGTGGACTGCCACTGCCGCAGCACCGGATTCCTGCGCAATGTGAGCCATCTCAACCGCATTGACATGTTCCTCGTCAAATCCTTTGCGGATCTTGACCGTAACCGGCTTTTTGATTGCACGGGCAGTCTTTTCAATGATCTCCCCGGCGAGCTTTGGATTTTTCATAAGCGCAGAACCGTCGCCGTTGTTGACCACTTTCGGCACCGGGCAGCCCATGTTGATGTCTAAAATGTCAAATGGTCTGTCCTCGATCTGTTTTGCAATCTCACTCATGATATCCGGGTCAGAGCCAAACAGCTGCAGCGACACCGGATTCTCGCGTTTGTCGATCGTCAAAAGTTCTTCTGTATTTCTGTTTTTATAAAGGATCGCCTTTGCGCTGACCATCTCCATGCACAGCAGTCCCGCTCCCTGTTCCTTGCAAAGCAAACGAAATGGCAGGTCTGTCACGCCTGCCATCGGTGCTAATATCAGGTTATTTTCTAACGTTACATTTCCAATCTGAAGTCGTCTGATTTCTCCCATGCCACCATTTCCTAAATAATTCGCTCTCTTATACCCGATCCGGGCATCCTGAATCTCCCGGTCAGATATCTCTTATTTCTTAATCTTACCTGATTTACGGTTCTGCTTCTTATAAATAAGGTTCATTCCCTTCAATGTCAGGTTCGGATCATACACATCGATCACATCTGTCTCATTTGCAATGATACGTCCCAATCCACCGGTTGCAACAACCTTGACCGGTCCCATGTCAGCCTCTTCGATCATATGTTTCACGATATATTCCGTCTGTCCGATCTGTCCATATACAAGACCAGCCTGCATGCTTGAGATCGTCTCTTTCGCCAGAATGCTCTCCGGTTTGCGAATTTCGATCTCCGGCAGTTTCGCCGCATCTTCCCACAGTGCCTTTGCAGAAATACGGATTCCAGGTGCAGTCACACCGGAAACAAATGCACCGTTTTTATCGACCAGATCATAAGTTGTGGCAGTACCAAAATCAAGTACCAGTACCGGTCCGCCATACAGTTCATACGCTGCCGCTGCATCTACGATACGGTCTGCGCCGATCTGGCGCGGATTCTCTGTTACCACACGGATTCCTGTTTTGGTACCCGGTTCCACAATGATCGGATTGATGCCAAAATATTTGATGATTGCACCCTCTAAGGAATGCATCACATTCGGAACAACAGATGCTATGATCGCATCCTCAATATCATCGTGTCTGATGTTGTTCTGCTCTAACAGGTTTGACAGCAGCATTCCATACTCGTCCGAAGTACGCGGCATCTTCGTCGTGATACGAAAAGTTGCCATTACCTCATCCCCACGGAATACTCCTACAGTGATATTTGTATTTCCTACGTCAATCGTGATTACCATCGTATTTTCCTACCTTTTTCTTTACATTTCTGATTCGTCCACACCAATATATAACACTTTATAATACATCTCTAAAGCGCGAAGCAGTTCTTCTTTTGTGCGCTGCAGCTCACGTATTTTTAATCCACAGCCGATCTCATCATATAAAAGATCGTTCTCATCACTGGAAGTACGGAACTCCAGATTGCCATCCTCATCAAAGACGACCTGAAAAATACCACCGATATCCTCCGTGAAAAGGACACACATAATCTTTAATTCATCTTTGATCGAATCCGGCAGTCCCTTAAAATCCTGATTCAGATAAAATTTTTTATTGTAAGCGCTCGCTCCGCAGAGCACCACTTCTTCTCTCTCAGACATATCCGTATACTCCTCTCACGGAAACTTCGCCGGAGGATACCAGTTTTCTGCCTTCCCAGGTATCCACGATCAGCTCACCATGCGGCGTGATTCCCATTGCTTTTGCCTCATAAGGTTCTTTGGGATCTAATACCCTGACCTGTTTTTGCATATTGATCAGATGTGCATTATATTCTTTGACAAGACCGCTTAAATCTTCGGTTTCTAAAAATATTTCATAATAACGTTCAAACTGTTCTAACACTGCCTCGATCAGCTCTGCACGGTTCACATGCTGTCCGGTCTCCATCAGAATCGAGGTCGCCACCTGTTCAATTTCTTTTGGAAATGACTCATTCTGGACGTTAATACCGATACCGATGACAACATGGTTGATATAATCTAACTGTGCGCTCATCTCCGTTAAGATTCCACAAACTTTTTTGCCGTTCATCACAATATCGTTCGGCCATTTGATCTCTGCTTCCTGTCCAGTTTTCTCCGAGATGGCTTTCGATACTGCAAGCGCTGCTATGAGCGTCAGCATAGAAGCGCGATCCGGTGCAAAATCCGGTTTGAGCACCAGAGTCATAAATATCCCGACACCCGCCGGTGATTCAAATCCTCTTCCACGGCGGCCGCGGCCTGCTTCCTGTTTTTCCGCAACAACCAGCGTTCCAGTCGGATGTCCTTCCTCCGCAAGCTGTTTTGCCTTTGTGTTTGTGGAATCAATTGTATCAAAATAAAAAATTTCACGACCTGCCCACTTTGTTTTCCGGATGCTTTCCAGTTCTGCCGTATTCAGGCAGTCCGGTGTCGACACGATCTTGTATCCTTTATTCTGCACTGCCTCGATCACATATCCAGCCTCTTTTAACTGCTTCACCGCTTTCCAGATTGCAGTGCGCGATACTCCAAAGTGCTCACACAGTTCCTGACCGGAAATATAATCATCGGCTTCCTTTAATGCCGCTAGTAGCTGTGTCCTCATCTGTTTCCTCCAAAATATCCATACCCGGTACACTGTTCTTTGCTCATCTTACATTTGTGTGCCAGCACAAATTTTCACACTAATCTCCAAGCGTTGCAAGCATCACTGCCTTGATCGTATGCATACGATTTTCCGCCTCGTCAAATACGACAGACTGTCTGCCCTCAAATACTTCATCCGTTACTTCCAACTCACTGTAACCGAATTTCTCATAAACTTCCTTGCCGATCCTGGTCTTTAAGTCGTGGAATGCCGGCAGACAGTGCATGAAAATGGCACCCTCTTTTGCATTTGCCATAGCTTCTTTATTTACCTGATATGGCATCAGATCGTGGAGACGCTCCTCCCAGATCTCATCCGGCTCACCCATGGATACCCAGACATCCGTATAAATAACATCTGCATCTTTTGTTCCTTCTTTAACATCCTCTGTCAGGGTAATAGAAGCGCCCGTTTCTTTTGCAACACCTTCGCAATACTCTACCAGTTTTGCATCCGGGAAGTATTTTTTGCTTGTACATGCAACAAAATCCATACCGAGTTTTGCACAGGTCACCATCAGGGAATTACCCATATTATAACGTGCGTCGCCCATGTAAACCAGTCTCACACCTTTTAATCTGCCAAGGTGCTCACGGATCGTCAGCATATCTGCAAGCATCTGTGTCGGATGAAACTCGTTGGTCAGGCCGTTCCATACCGGTACGCCTGCATATTTTGCAAGCTCCTCGACGATATCCTGTCCATATCCACGGTATTCAATACCATCAAACATACGTCCTAACACACGGGCGGTATCCGGGATGCTCTCTTTTTTGCCGATCTGGGAACCTGACGGGTCAAGGTAAGTAACATGCATGCCGAGATCATGTGCTGCCACCTCAAAAGAGCAGCGTGTTCTGGTGCTTGTCTTTTCAAAGATAAGTGCAATATTTTTTCCGGTCAGGCTGTCATGCGGGATGCCCTGTTTTTTCTTCGCTTTCAGATCTGCCGCAAGGTCGATCATGTATGTAATCTCTTCCGGTGTAAAATCCATTAGTTTTAAAAAATTACGTCCTTTTAAGTTCATGTCCTTTTCTCTCCTTTTGCATGGCTGCGCATATTTTCTTTTTATGCCACAACGGATGGTACACCATGCGCACCATCCGTTCTGATAAATTTTTCTGATTTTATTTATGATCTGCTGCAATTTCCGTAACAGATTTTGCAAGACCTGCGATTCCCTGGATCTCGGACGGAATAATGATCTTGGTTGCTTTTCCGTCTGCTGCTTTTGCAAATGCCTCTAAGCTCTTTAACTGGATCACATTCTGATCCGGTGCAGCTTCTTTGATCATGCGAAGTCCGTCTGCATTTGCCTGCTGGATCTTTAAAATAGCTTCTGCCTGACCTTCTGCCTCGCGGATCGTTGCCTCTTTCTTTGCCTCTGCACGTAAAATTGCTGCCTGTTTCTCTGCCTCTGCGTCAAGAATTGCAGATTCTTTCTTACCTTCTGCAACGAGGACTGTTGATTTCTTTTCACCCTCTGCACGCAGGATCGCTTCACGTCGCTCACGCTCTGCCTTCATCTGTTTCTCCATCGCATCCTGGATCGCTGCAGGCGGGATGATATTCTTTAACTCAACACGGTTGACTTTGATTCCCCATGGATCAGTCGCAACATCTAAAGAAGATCTCATCTTCGTGTTGATTGTCTCTCTCGATGTCAGTGTCTCATCAAGTTCAAGATCACCAATGATGTTACGCAGTGTGGTTGCTGTCAGATTCTCGATCGCCATGATCGGATTTTCCACTCCATATGCATAAAGTTTCGGATCTGTGATCTGGAAATATACAACGGTATCGATCTGCATTGTTACGTTATCTTTTGTGATAACCGGCTGTGGCGGGAAATCCACCACCTGCTCTTTTAATACAACTCTCTTTGCCACACGGTCGATAAACGGTGCTTTGAAATGAATACCTACAGACCATGTTGCGAGATAACCTCCCAGACGTTCTACCACGCATGCAGTCGCCTGTGGAACGATCTTAACACAGGATACTGCGATCAGCAGTGCTACAATAATTAAAATAATCAGTGCTACAATTACTCCTGGCATATAAAACTCCTCCCTAATTCAATTTTAAATACAGTATACTATCTGTTTTGTGCCTTTATTCATATTACTATATTTACTTTGAGATTACAACTAATCTTTTCAGATGAGTTTTTCATATCATTCCGAATTTTAGTGTACAGCCTGACAGCAAGTGTCAGGTCTGCGAATGAGCAGACATTTTCTTTCTTCGAATATACCTTACGATCACAACAACCGTTCCCACCAGAAACGGGAATACAAATGTGCCAAAGCGGTACAAAAGCGATGCCGATCCCGCCATGCCTGTCCCAACGATTCCGGCAAAAAGTGTCGTAAACACAAACTCTGTAGAGCCAATTCCCGCCGGAGACGGAATCACCGCCGCAAGCATAACGGACAGTGACGTGATCGCAAGCACCTGCGACAGAGTCAATGCCGGATTTCCCTGAAACTGGACGCCTTTAAAAAGAAGATACGGGATTCCATACCAGAAACAGCATTTCAACAGACAAAGAAAGATCACGCCTGTGGTTGCTTTTTTATTTTTCAGTAAATGCTTCGAGGCATCCTCAAGCATCATGCACTGTCTTTTGATCTCCGCTTCCATTATTTCAAATCTTCCGTGGAATTTTTGATTTACGATATCCAGCAGCCGGAAGATCAGCCGGTGGAATTTCTTTGAACAGCAGAACAGGAACAGACCGATGGTGATCACAAGTGTGACCGCATATCCGCCTGCTAAAAGTCCCGCGTAATCTCCAAACCAGCTTTTCATAAATTCCCAGTTCATCACAAAAAGAATCGCGGAAAACAACGCTATGCTCATTTTATGGAGTGCATACTGTATCATATACAGCCCAAATCCACCGCCGTATTCGATTCCCTGCTCCCCCAGATAAATGATCGCCGCAACACCGGAACCGCTCCCCAGTGTCGCCACCCGGTAAAAAGAGCATAAAAACGCATTCGTAATACCATTTTTACATGCAAAAGACGACCGATACTGCTTTGCGAGCACGGTCGTGATAATGCCTTCTATGATCTGATATACCGCTGCCATCAGGCAAATGCCAATGACAACGGCCGGTGATGTTTTCGTAAGCTGTTCTAAAATCGGTCCTGCCGAATCGCGGAATGTATATACAATGATCCCGATGACCGCCAGTACCAGTCCCCATTTTAAAAGCTGCTTCTGTACTTTACTGATAACAATCGCCCCTTATTTCTTTTTGAAGTTGGTGTATCCTTTTTGTTTATATGGATGCTCTTTCCAGAGTCTGTCTGCTGTTTCTTTCCATTCACATGCATATGCTTCGCATTTTCCACATAAATGTTCTACCGGCTCTGCCTCCTCAACATCTGTGGAATGCGCACCTGTTTCATGTACCATACGCTGTAAGATCTCAGGATTCTCAAGCATCGGACATGGGCGCAGCATGTTGTCGTTGAATGGCTGGTTATCTCTGTATGCCATGAATAATGGCTGTTTCAAACACTCTAACAGTGATTTTTCACGGATATTTGCACCGGAATAATGAATGAATACACATGGCTCCACGTCACCCTTCGGGTTGATATGGCAGTAGTTTCTTCCTCCTGCAATACATCCGCCTACGAACTCACCATCATTCTGGAAATCCATAACAAAGATTTCTTTTCCACCTTCCATCGCACGAACCTCACGGATTCTGTGATAGATATATTCACGCTGTTCTTTGGTCGGCATCAGATCCGGAGCAGCTTTCATACCTACCGGCATCAGATGGAAATACCATGCAAAACGGCTTCCATGCTCGATCAGAAGATCAAAAAATTCGTCAGATGTAACAGCATCCATGTTTTTGCTAGTATAGCATACACTGTTTCCGAAAATCAATCCGTTCTCATGTAAAAGGTCCATTGCATGAAGAACTTTATCATATACGCCCTCTCCACGGCGGAAATCATTCGCATCCTCAAATCCCTCAAGGCTGATGGATAAGGAAAGGTTGCCGACACGTTTCATATCATCGCAGAGTTTCTGATCTACGAGTGTACCATTTGTATAGCAGTGGAATGCACAGTCATTGTGTTTCTCACAGAGTTTGATGATGTCCGCTTTACGAACCAGAGGCTCTCCACCGGTCATCATGTAAAAATAAATACCAAGTTCTTTTCCCTGTGTTACGATGCTGTCAAGCTCATCAAAGGAAAGATTTAATTTATTACCGTACTCAGCTGCCCAGCATCCGGTACAGTGAAGGTTACATGCACTTGTCGGATCCATTAAGATCAGCCACGGGATATTACAGTCATGAACCTCTCTCATTTTACGGATGGTCTTTGTTCCATAAAATGCAGCCTGAAAACCAAGGTTTAATGCGGTCATTTTTGCAACATGCGGATCTGTCTCATCCAACAGACGATTGACATAGCGCATCCATTTGTGATCCGGATTCTGGATCATTTTTCTTACACCATCATAAGCTTCTTTACGGAAGTTATCTCCCATAAATTTCTCTGTAAGATCTACGATCTGTAACAATCCTTTCTCACGATCCTTGTTCAGACTTTTCAGTGCAGCATCGATTGCGACGCTGAATGCTTTTCTCTCTACTGTCAGTGCTAAATTTGCCATAACTCCGACCTCCGTTATTTTTTTCACATTCTTTTACTAGAAGCAAGTATAAAAAAATTGCACTCTTTTTTAAATATGCAATGACTTTTTAATGTAGCCATCTAATATACAAATTTGCTTTTTTGTCTATTTTCCGACTACATCAGACAATATTTGCATAGCATTCATGTGTCATCATGTAGTATTGATAACTATGTTGTATTATATCATTCCAATAAACTTTGTCAATCAGCGATTATTACTTTTTTCTTAAATCTTAACTGCCATGCTTAACAGTTCTTTCCAAACTGGTTATAATAACGATGGTTCATTTCATGGAAAGGAGATTTTTGATCATGCCTGGATATGTTACCCATTATATATTCGGAAGAGAGGTTTATCATAACCTGAAAAATAATTCTTTAAAAAAGAATCTTTATTATAATCGCGCTGCCTACGGTCTCGGACTTCAGGGACCGGATATTTTCTTTTATTATCTTCCTTCCTATGTGTTAGAAGGTCACAATATCGGTGCTCTTGCCCATGTCCGCGAGACCAGTGCCTTTTTCCAGGGTCTGATTGAAAGCCGTAACCAGTTTTCCTCCCGCACGGATCTTAACATTGCAGAAGCCTACCTGATTGGTTTTCTCGGGCACTATACCTTGGATACAATATGTCATCCGTATATTTATGCCATGACACACTATAAGGATAAAAAGGAAAAAGCCTATTTTTCAAGACATGCCTATCTGGAAACAGATATCGATACCGCACTGCTCGATTTAAAACTGCACCGCCAGCCCTGCAATTTCCATACCGAGGACACGATCCGGCTGACACACCGCCAGAAACATGTTATTGCAAGTATGCTCTATTATGCCTACCGCTATGCCTTTCCGGATGTCAAATTCCGCAAATATACCATGTACCTTGCTATTTTTTCCATGCAGCTTGGTCTCTGGCTGATGCACGATGATTCCGGAAAGAAAAAGGCCATTGTCCGGCTGACGGAGCGGATCTGTCTCGGATATCCGCTGTTTTCACCACTGATCCCGAGTGATACCTTGTTTTTCCGCACGGATTCATTTAATTTAAGACATGCACTGTGGAAAAATCCATGGGATTCTTCCATTACTTCCAATGAGAGTTTCTTTGAACTGTATGATAAATCCAAAGAGCTGTACCTGTCCCGGATCCATTCGCTGTATGCTGCACTTCATGCAGGTGCTGATTCAGCAAGGCAGGACGCTGCTATACAGGATTTTTTGCAGGAATATGGAAATCTTTCGTTTCACAGCGGGTTAAGTGCTACGATTCCGAGCTGATTGCCTGAAGTAACGACTCTACAATTTTCTATGAAGATCCATGTGACAAAAGGCAGCTCACCTCAAATAAAAATACCGCGCAAATCTGCGCGGTATTTTTATTTCTGTATTTTGTTTTTGTATATTACTTCTGATAACAGGCTAATAGGCTGTTTGCAAAGTGTACCTTCTAGTGTTTATTTATCACTTCCGCCAAAGAAGTCACGGATCTGTCCCTCAATGATTTTCATCAGTCTGGTGCGCGCCTCAAGGCTTGCCCACGCAATATGAGGGGTAATGATCAGACGGTCGCTGTCCTTGATGCGTTTCAATGGATTTTCTGCACTCATCGGTTCTACGGTAAGTACGTCAAGTCCGGCTCCTGCGATCGTTTTATTTTCCAACGCATCTGCAAGATCTCTTTCCACAACGATCGGTCCTCTGCCGAGGTTTAAAAAGATGGCAGACGGTTTCATTTTAGAAAATGCCTCTGCATTCATCAGCCCTTCTGTCTGCTCTGTCAGCGGCGCATGTACGGACACGATGTCTGATTTTGCAAGCAGCTCATCAAACTCCACACGCTCATAACCCGGCTGGTTATTTTTCCCTGTTGTAGAATAGTAGATCACATGGCAGCCAAACATTTTGGCAATGTCCGCAACTCTTCGTCCGATCGCTCCAAGCCCAATAATTCCCCATGTCTTACCATTCAGATCATGGAATACATTATCAAAATGGGTAAATGTGATATCTCCAACGTATTTTTCTGATTTGACATAGTCATCATAGTATCTTAATTTTTCCCAGAGATAGAATAACAGGGCAAATGTGTGCTGTGCCACCGTCTCCGTGGAATATCCGGCAACATTTCTCCAGGCAATGCCATGTGCATCCAGATATGCTTTGTCCAGATTGTTCGTTCCGGTTGCAGTCACGCAGACCAGTTTTAAGTGCTCTGCCTCACCGATCGATGTCTCATTGATCTGTACTTTATTTACGATCACCACATCGGCATCTTTGGTGCGCTCTCTTGCCTCTTCCGTTGTGGAAAATCCATATTTTATAACTGTTCCAAGTTTGTCGTACCCGGAGAGATCAATGTCTTCCCCGATAGTTTTTGCATCCAGAAATACAATGTTCATCTTTTTTCTCCTTTGCATTATTTATTCAAATAGGCGCGAAGGGCGTCTGTCTGTTCTGTGGCAATACGATAACCTTCATCATAAAGCCTGCGCAATTTTATGGTATCCGTCTCCGTCCTGCCAACTCCATAGGTCGACTCCGGTGCGATCACAAATACTTTTTCCTCTTTCTCTAACTGCATCAGTTTTTCCATGGAAGCATTGTAGCGCTCCGCGCGAAGTTTCATATCCTCCACGATCTTCGGATATCGCTGATAAAGACGGTTCATAACGCCTGCCGCCTTTTCCTGTGTCTTTACATAGCCGCGTTCCCTTGTCAGAACAACAACCAGTTTTTCACAGCCCATTTCCATAGCATGCTCATAAGGAACCGAATCTGCAAGTCCGCCGTCCAGATAATAATGTCTGCCGATCTTTACCGGCTGGAAAAGAATCGGAAGTGAACAGGTTGCAATCAGCAGATCCTTCATCTCTTTCCCACGCGGGACTTCCATGTATTCTGCTTTTCCTGTGTGAATATTTGTGACTGCCGCTTCAATCTCTCCCGGAAAACGTGCCAGAGCATCATAATCAAGCGGAAGAAGCTCATTCGGTACTTCTTCAAACACAAACTTCGTATTGTAATACGCATGTTCTTTGCGGTTTAGCAGATGGCGCATACCCATATAGCGCTTATCCGCCATATATTTTTCCATCAGTTCCAGATTACGTCCTTTCTGCCCGGAAAGATATGACAATCCATATGCCATTCCAGCGGAAACACCGATGTAATAATCCGGCATGATATTTTCTTCCAGAAATTTATCCATTACTCCACAGGAAAAAACCGTGCGGTTTGCCCCGCCTTCAAATACCATTCCAAGTTTCATTTCTATTTATCTCCATTCATCTGAGGCATATCACTGCTCTCCGTCACATAAAGAGTGACACCCTTGATTTCCTTTACCATCACGATCATCCCCGGCTCGAAGGTCTTTTCATCATCCACCGAGCGGGCTGTCCATTCCAGACCATTCATAACCGCGGTTCCGGTTCCCCTGACATTATCAATCTGCTCTGTGACACAGACATTTTTTCCAACTGCTTCCTCATAATTTGTCTTAACCAGATGCGGTTTTAAATATTTCAGAGCCCAGGGTCTTGTAAAATAAAGCAGTACAAATGACACTGCTGCAAACACGATGATCTGTCCCGTGATTCCCATTCCAAATGCCGCACAAATCAGTCCTGCAAGACTTCCTCCTGCCAGCCAGATTGATGTCAGACCAACGGTAGCGATCTCCAATACCACAAAGAAAATGATCAATGCCAACCAAACTATTATCTCCATAATCTTCTCCCTCCTGTCGTAATATTTCTGCTGTTTCTATAGTAGTATAACGCAAATAAATTTTCAATGCCATGGTTAATTATCTACGCTTTTCGACCGAAACATATAACAGATGATTTTTAAGGAGGTCTTTCTTATGGCCAATACCGCTTATGTCGGAGCCGGAACCACACTTGGTACATCCTATTATATGCGTCGTTTTTATGCAGCAAATGCGGATGCACGTACCACCACATCACGCAGTAATCTGACCAATTCCACCCTCACGGGTGCCGATTCGCATGCGCTGCGCCGTGCGATACGTTCCCTTGGCTCATTTACATATGATGACGATAATGAAACAAATATCAAAAACAGTGTTTCAGCGTTCATCAGCACCTACAATAATATGATAAACTCATCCGGTGCATCAGACGACCGTACCGTCAAAAACACCCAGAAAAATCTGAAGAATCTGACTGCAGAGTATGAAAGCCAGCTTGACAAGATCGGTATTACCGTAAAAGGCAACGGCACGCTCGAATCGCGCAGTTCTCTTTTTGGTTCCGCGGATATTTCAAAATTTGAATCTCTGTTTTCTTCAGATTCAGAGTACATGCAGCGTGTCAATTCCTATGCCAGACGTCTTGAAAACAGAAGCAATATTCTGACACAGATCGAATACAATGATGCACTGGCAAAGCGCAATGCAAATAAACAGACATCCTCGTCTGTTTCCGACAGCACCACCGGCAAAACCGATTCTGCTGATACCGGTTCTACCGCTGTGAATGCACTTAACATCGCATCTGTTACACCGGTAACTGCTGATTTAAACACACTGCTCAACACCGGAATCGGCAGCAATGTGAATGTCATTTTATAATTTGGGGGAAATCTATTTCCACTGCATATTTACTTTCAACGCATTTCCACTGACACTGATGTCCGCATAACTTCCGCAGACAAGCGGCATCATCGGTGGGATATGTCCGATATCCGCATCCATAATGACCGGTACCTGATACCCGGCAAGCAGGTCTGTAACCGCATGGTACTGGTCTAATCCCATCATTTCCTGTCCGAACACCGCCGGTCTTCCAATCAAAAAACCTTTTACATGCGAAAACCATCCGGCATGTTTCATCTGCCAGACCGCCCTGCGGATAGACATCACATTCAGATCACAGGACTCTAAAAACCAGATGATTCCGTCATCCTGATACTTCTCTGTAAATTCCTGTACTTTATCAAATTCTGTTCCAAGCAGGTTGACCAGACAATCCATGCAGCCGCCAAGCAGTCTTCCCTGCATGGTGATTTCTTCCTGTAATTCCTCTGCCGGCTGCACCAATGGTTTGTACTGCACATTATTTTTCTGTTTTTCAGGCAGACATACCATAAGTTTTTTCTCTTCTGTCACATTGTATGGTTCAAGCGGATGTTCCTCGTCTTTTTTTCCTTCTTTTTCCCACAGTGCATAGCCCTCTATACTGCTTTTTTCTCCACGCAGAAGATGATAGGCATCCCAAAGGCTCTCATGCCACGTTTCCATGCCGAATGCCGCCGCACATGGTCCATATATAGATGCTGTATCGCACAGCGTGGCAAGCAGGAATGTCATATTAGTATTGTCGGAAAATCCCATATACCACTTTGGTTTTGCCACCCTGATCCTGTCAAAATCTACTTTGTCTAAGATTTCACACATCAGTTCACCGCCGCCACAGGAGATCAGTATGTCATTTTTATCGCTGCAATAATATTCTGTCAGCTCCGCCCCGCATGCTTCCGGAGTGCTGCTGATGCCGATTCCTTCCGACGCATAACAGTTTGGTCCAAGTTCTAATCTATGTCCCAGTCCGGTAAATTTCTTCTGTGCATTTAAAAATGCTGTATGGTACGGCTCTATACTGCAGCCAAAAGATGGTGCCACAAAACCGATCGTTCCATTTTCCGGTAAAAATTCTGGATATTTCATATCGTTATCGTTTCCTCCAATGTTTCTCTCTCTCAGTTTACACCGTCAAAAAAACGGTTGCAATCTTTTTTCGTTTTGCTATAATAATTAGTAGTTATTTCATTACGGGCAGACATAGTACATCGGTAGTATATCAGCTTCCCAAGCTGAGGAGGCGGGTTCGATTCCCGTTGTCTGCTCTCTTTTATTTTTCATAGAAGTTCTTATTTTCCCTTGTGACACATTGACAATATAATATATTTACCCAGGCAGCCGGTGGACGGTTGCGCCTGCTCCTCCGAGTCTTGATATAGGAGGACGGCAATATGGTTACATACTCAGACTTATTTACATTTGTTATCATGATATGTGCGATCATTACGCTTATTAGAGATAATAGGTAAAAAAACAACCCCTATTTCTTTTGCGCAATCTCATATACCTGCACAATTTTCTCCAGATCCTCCACAAGCCCCTCTTTTGACAATACCCGCTTCGCCTGCATGCCATAGCTTATCGCTGCCTGTACATTCTCCAGACGGTCATCAAAAAACAGACATTCAGATGGATTTAACTCATATTTCTCACAGATTGCTGCATAAATCGCCTGATCCGGTTTTGCTTTGTGCACCATATAGGACACGATCAGTCCGTCAATATCATTCATGAAATCCGCGTATTCTGTATGCTTTTTAAATAATTCTTCTGAATAGTTTGATAACAGATATATCCCATATCCCTGGATTTTCAATTTGTGTACAAGTTCCCAGACTGCAGGTCTTGCTACGGGCATATACTCTCCATGCCCGATAAACCAGCGGATCACCTTTTCATCTGCCGGATATTTTCTACAATAACGCTCAATGATCTCCTGCTGCGGGACGGTTCCCAGATCAAGCAGTCCCCACAATCCTTCCGGATCATCAAACATTTCTGTTCCAATGCGCACTGCTTCTTCCTCTGAAAGCCCGTAATCCATCAGCATATATTTCCACCGGTAGGAGAGTAAAACATCCCCCACATCAAAAATAATATTTTTTATCTGTTCCATAATCTTCCTCGTTTCTATCCTTTTAGGGACAATGCACAGTCATACGATCTCCATCTTCAAACTCTCATTTTTTAATTTCGACTGATTCTAACACAGAACGGATTCCAATGTCAAAAATACCGCATCTGTCCATTGCAAAACAGATGCGGCAGCCGTCTTATACCTGATTTCCCACAATTTTATAATAACTTCTTGATGTAACTGCAAAGACTGCCAGATAGATCAGTCCAAATACCAGTACTGTACCTGCTAAGCACCATGCAAACAGAGTGCCGTTATACAATGCCACCAGTGCAAGCATTTTTTTCAGCATCGGATATGCTGCCGCAAGATGACATGCCGCCGTGACAAGCGGCAGGAAAAATACCGTGCGCACCTGGGAACGGATCGAGGCTTTCACCTCGGCGTTGCTCATTCCGACTTTCTCCATGATGGCAAACCGTTCTTTGTCTTCATAACCTTCGGATATCTGCTTGTAATAAATAATCAGTACCGTGATCATCAAAAACATGCTTCCCAAAAACAGTCCAAGGAAAAACAAACCGCCATTGCTTGACTCATAATCTATGCGGCCCTCCGCTCTTGATACTACATTATACTCCAACCGCATAATCTGTGGATTTGTCTCATCATTCTGCCATTCATTGAGGTGCTCCCGCACAGCATTTGCGCAGGCAATTTTTTCTTCCACAGATCCACTCATATCAAAGTTCATCATATAGGTAAGGTCAACTTTTCGATCTTCCCCATAGGCAGCCGTCTCCATATCTGATAACTGCTGACGCATCTTTTCTAATGCAGTTTCATCTTTTACAATTACGATTACAGTACCTCCCACTAATTCCGTCATTGCATCTTTCCCCGGAATTTTCATGGTCTGTTCCACCGGATACTCATCATCACCAATCACAATGCTTTCCAGCTCATACACAGGATCTGCCATTATTGCCACGCTTCCATCTGAAATATCCGGGATTGATTCCTGCATATATTCCTCAAATCCCTGTTTTGTCATAACTTCAAGCATATACATATTGGAAAAATCCATATTAGAACGATCCAGCGCCATAACCTTATTTTGGGACATCATCACTGCTGCCCCCGCATAGATTCCTTTTTGTCTGCTTGTTATTACTCTGCCATTTTCTTTTATCACATTTTCAATCTCATCTGTCATCCGGTCAAATGTCCCGGAATCCTGCTGTCCATCCGGGTCATAAAACAGTACTTCCAGCTCTGCCGGATACTGTGTTTTTAACTCATCTTCAAGTCCGGCGTACATACATACTGTCATAGAAATCACAACCAGTACCATTGTTGACAAAATACAGATATTTGCCAGTCCCACAGCATTCTGTTTCATCCGGTAGATCATGCCGGAAACCGTTGTAAAATGTCTGGTCTGGTAATAATAACGCTTGTTTTTCCGAAGTAATTTTAAAAATGCGATACTGCCGGCATTAAACAGCCAGTAGGTTCCGATAATAACCAGCATGACTGCAACGAAAAACAGAGTAATCGCCTTTACCGGGTTATCCACAGTGATTGCCATATAATAACCGGCTGCAATACAAACTACTCCAAGCACTGCCTGCAGAATTTTGGTTTTTGGTTCACGTTCTCCCGTACTTCCGCTATGCAGCAATTCCACCGGATTTGAAAGCCGGATCTGCATCAGATTGTAAAGAAGAATACATACATAAATGGCACCAAAAAGTTCTGCGGTATGAAGGCATCCCCATCCTGAAATGTAAAACGGAATTGCTGCATCTAATCCGGTCAGCCGATACAAAAACATAGTCAGTAATTTCTGGAATACGATACCGAGTATCAGGCCGCCGCCAACTGCGATCAGGAAAGAAAAAACCGTTTCCCATGCCATGATTTTGGCAATATGGATTTTTCCCATGCCATGATTTTGGCAATATGGATTTTTCCCATGCCAAGAATATTATAGATCCCAAGTTCTTTTTTTCTGCGCTTCATAATAAAGCTGTTCGTATAAAACAAAAAGATACTGACAAACACACCTACGACGATCACTCCAAAGAAAAGAACCATCTGGACACTGGCTCCTCCGCGCATCTTTGAGAGCCCTTCATTCCCCTGGATCGCACACATCGTATAAAACATCATGGCTGACAACATTCCTGCGATCACATAAGGCAGATAAAACTGTCTGCTGTTTTTTAGGTTGCTCCATGCAAGTTTCAGATAAAGTTTATTCATGACGTTCACCACCTGTCGTTAAAATAGTGAGTGTGTCGGATATTTTCGCATAAAGTTCCTCGGTACTCATATCTCCGCGGTACAGCTGATGGAATACTTCTCCATCTTTGATAAACAGCACCCGTTTCGCATGACTTGCTGCCTTGATACTGTGTGTTACCATAAGGATCGTCTGTCCATCCTCATTGATCTGGTTAAATAATGCCAGGATACTGTCGGTCGCCTTCGAATCAAGTGCCCCGGTCGGTTCATCTGCTAAGATCAGCTGTGGATTTGTAATCAGTGCACGCGCCACTGCCACACGCTGTTTTTGCCCACCGGAGATTTCATACGGATATTTTTCCAAAAGTTCTTCAATTCCAAGTTTTTTTGCAAGCGGATATACTTTTGGCTCCATCTGCTCCGGTTTTACACCGGCAAGTACAAGCGGGAGCAGGATATTGTCCTTTAAACAGAACTGATCTAATAAATTAAAATCCTGAAAAACAAATCCGAGATGATCCCGTCTGAATGCAGAGATCTCTTTCTCACGGAGCGTCACAATATTTTTCCCGTTCAAAAGAACTTCTCCCGCAGTCGGCTTATCCAGTGCGGCAAGAATATTGAGAAGCGTCGTTTTTCCAGAGCCGGACTCTCCCATGATCGCCACATACTCGCCTTCCTCCACCGAAAAATTCATCGATTTTAATGCCTCCACCTGGTTTCCTCCAAACCGCGTGGTATATATTTTCTTTAAATTATTTACCTCTAAAAGTGCCATATCAGGTTCCTCCCCGTCTTTTCTACTCTCATATTTTTTCTGCTGCTGTAAGCATCGTTTTTACCGCAGCAATTTTATTTCATTTCCTCAAGGACTGTACCCAGTATAGCAAAACAGGGAAATGTATGCCATCGAACCAGCTTACATTTCCCTGCCGTATCTTACATTCCTGTAAGATTGCATTTTTATTCCATTATACATTTTTACCTGAAATAGCCGCTTTAACCAATTTTTACAACCGTTCCCACCCCTTCTTTTGAAGTAATGGAAAATGTGTGCCCCAGTTTCTTTAAAATACGGCTGCACAAATACAGACCAATTCCACTCGAATGCTGTCCCTCATGTCCGTTACAGCCGGTATATCCCATCTCACAGATACGCGGCAGATCCTCTGCCCGGATCCCGATTCCGGTATCCTCAATGACAAGGCAAACCGATTTCATGCCGCTGTTCTCCCCATCATCTTCTTTTCTATGAGATGCTTTCTGCACTGGCACCGACATGGTTCCATCCCCATCCTCCAGATAAATTTTAATACCGCCTGTTTTTGTATATTTGACCGCATTCGATATCACCTGTTCTATGACAAATGAGAGCCATTTTTTATCGGTGATCACCGTTCTTTCAACCGGCTCATAGCTCAGACTGATTTTTTTTGCAATAAACTGCCTGGCGTATTTTCTCACGGAAGTCCGTATGATCTCATCTAAATCGGTCTCCTCAAATACAAAATCCGTCGTTTCCGAATCAAGACGCTGATACTGCAATGCCATCTCCACATACTGTTCAATCCCAAACAGCTCGGAAAGTTCCTCTGTCATCTGCCCCTCATCATTTTTATTCTGAAGCAGAAGCCGCAGTGCTGCGATCGGTGTCTTGACCTGGTGAACCCACATGGCATAATATTCCTGCATATTTTTCTGTCTTGTGGCTGCCCGGCTCTGCGCCCCTGTATATTCATCCGATAATATCCGAAGAAGCTTCTGGTACTCATTTTCCAGCAGGTCTGCATTTTCCGGCATCCCGTCCGTGGAGAGCATGATGGTATGCTCTAACTCCTTTACCTTCCGATAATGCCTGTAATACCTCATCGCATCAAAAGCCAGAAGTATCAGCAGCAGAAACAGTGAAATAAATATTCCATAACCAATTTCTGCGAATGGTATTTTATTGAGCATCATCGTGATGATCATGATCGTTTCACATGCAATGACAATGCACAGCCAGACACCAATTCTTTTTACATAAGAAATAATTCCGCTCATCCGATCTGATACCCGATTCCTTTTCTCGTTACAATAAAATCACAAAGCCCCACCGATTCCAGTTTTTTCCGCAAACGGTTTACATTGACAGAAAGCGTATTTTCATCCACAAAACTGTCACTCTCCCATAATTTTACCATCAGCGTATCTCTTGATACAACTTTCTGTTTATTTTCCATGAGTACCTGCAGGATCTTAAATTCATTTTTCGTCAATTCTATTTTTTCCTGCTCATAAAATAATGCTGCCTCTGTCAGATTCAGCATGGCACCCTTATGCTCTAAAACAGCACTCTGTCCTGTAAAATCATAGGTTCTGCGAAGCATTGCCTGTACCTTTGCAGTCAGCACCTCAAGATCAAATGGTTTTGCGATAAAATCATCTCCGCCCATACTGACTGCCATGACAATATTCATATTATCCGACGCGGACGATACAAAAATAACAGGCACTTTTGATACTTTGCGGATCTCACTGCACCAGTGGTAGCCATTGAAAAAAGGAAGTTTCACATCCATCAGTACAAGCTGCGGATCAAACGCCGCGAACGTACCGGCCACATTGGAAAAATCTTCGGCACAGCATACCTCATAATTCCAACTTTCCAGATGAGTTTTGACACTCCGTGCTATACTTTCGTCATCTTCTACAATCAAAATACGGTACATGGCATTTACCACAGTTCTGCCAGCTCATAAATAAGCTTCTCTGTTTTCTCCCAGCCAAGACAAGGATCTGTAATGGATTTGCCATAGCAGTGCTCTCCAACTTTCTGGTTTCCGTCCTCGATGTAACTCTCGATCATCAGTCCCTTGACCAGCTTATGAATATCTGCCGACATCTTACAGCTATGCAGTACGTCCTTGCTGATTCTGATCTGTTCCTCAAATTTCTTACCGGAATTGGAATGGTTTGCATCCACGATAACTGCCGGATTTGCAAGTGGATTGCTTGACGAATTGGCATCCTCATAATGCTCCAGCAGATTCTGCAGATCTTCGTAATGATAATTCGGAATATTTCTTCCGAATTTATCCACATAACCTCTCAAAATTGCATGCGTATATGGATTTCCCTGTGTTTTTACTTCCCAGCCGCGGTATAAAAATGTATGGCTGTTCTGTGCAGCAATGATGGAATTCATCATGACTGCAATGTCACCGCCGGTTGGATTTTTCATACCTACCGGAATACCAACACCGCTTGCCGTCAGTCTGTGCTGCTGGTTTTCCACGGAACGTGCACCTACTGCTACATAAGAAAGCAGATCTGACAAATATCTGTGATTTTCCGGATATAACATCTCATCCGCACAGGTAAAACCGGTCTCTTCCACTGCACGTTTATGCATCTGGCGAATCGCTATGATTCCTTTTAACATATCCGTTTCTTTTTCCGGGTCCGGCTGATGCAGCATACCCTTATAACCGATTCCAATCGTTCTTGGTTTGTTCGTGTAAATACGTGGAATCATAAAAATCTTATCTGCAACTTTATCCTGTACTTTGCGAAGTCTTGAAATATAATCAATTACCGCATCCTCGTTGTCCGCAGAGCACGGTCCGATCACCAGAATTAATTTATCTTCTTTTCCCTCAAAGATTGCGCGGATCTCATCATCACGCTCTGCCTTAGTTGCAACAACCTGTGCACTTACCGGATATTCTTCCTTCAATTCTGCCGGTGTCGGAAGTTTCCGTAAGAACTCCATTTCCATTTCCATTTTGTCCTCCGTTTCTGCGCCGTTTTTCTATATCAGTTATCGATATCATCCTGTTAAAAGACATTTTGTACTCTTTGCGCTGACTTTTTTATTTATATCAATAGATTTGCCTGTAAAACATTGAATCTATTGTGTTCATAATGCGTTTTTCTTTTTCACTTTAAAGCATTGCAGTATGAAGTTCCTTTAAATAATACTTTGTTCTTTGTGATCTGTCAATCCCTTTTGAATAATTTAACAGCTTCTTCCTTAACATAGGAAAACGCAAAAACAGGTATTCCGTTTCCGAAATACCTGTCTAAAATCATATTATGCCGTTTTTAATAAAATACATGGTTTCCAATTACAACACCGGCGCGTCCGGAACTTGCTCTTGAGAAACAGGTTGCACCACCAGTGTTATCAGAACCGCCCAATGCCTGTTGTGCTGCCTGTACGCAGCTGCTCTTTGGTCCGTTTGCTGCGATACTCGCAACCATTCCCTGTCCTGCCGGCGGGAATTGACCGCTCTGGTAAATAACACCAGAAATACTGGATGGATATGCACCGGAACGAAGTCTGTTCATAACAACTGCCCCAACTGCAAGCTGTCCTTCATAACATTCATTTCCTGCTTCACACTGGATCAGTGCTGCAAGAAGTGTCACATCATCATAAGATGCTGAAACTGAAGCATTCTGTACGGTGGATGTCTCTGTAGTCTGTGCTGCTTTTGCCGCTGCCTCTTCCTCAGCTTTCTTTGCTAATGCTGCCTTTTCTTCTTCGATTGTAACTGCCTCGCCAAGTGCAAGTTCTGTCGTAACATAATCTGCACTGACATATGCGGTCTGTCCTTTATATTTTACAGCTACCCAGCCATCTTCTGCCTCAGCATCTGTATCGACCGTCAATGTCGTTCCTTCGGAAACTGCAGTGATAACGGACGCATCCTCGGACGCTTCATTTCTGACACGAAGTCCATTCGTATTGACCTGTGCCTCTGTTTCAACATTTTCCTGTGCATAGGCAAGTGCGTCCTCACCGGATACACAATAATCATTGTTGACATATCCGTCTACATCACCGGATACCACATGAGTCCATGTATCTCCGCTCTCGACAACGTCTGCCACATCACCTTTATATAATTTACCGATAATCTCTGCATCCGCATCGCCAGATGCCCTGACATATAAAAACTCATCAACATCTGCCATCAGACGGTTCTGCCACTCAGCATCTTCTGTATTCTCCGTATTCCCGGCATCCTCAGCATTCTCGATGTTTTCTGTCTCTTCTGTATTCTCGGTCTCAGTGTTTTCTGTATTTTCTATATCTGTTGCGTTTTCTTCAACTGTTTCCTGTATATCTTCTGTAGTACCCGCATCCTGTGCCGTGCCATCTTCCTCTGATTCAATCTGTGCAGATTCCTCTATGGATGCTGCTTCATTCTGTACTGCAGATGTATTTTCCAATGTATCTGTATCTTCCACTGCCTGCGCTTCCTCATCTGCTGAAGCAACAAGTATGGTCTGGGAGTGTTCAATCCCTGCTGCTGCCATCTCCACTATATCTGTGTTTATCTGGTTTAACTGTGCAACAACACCTGCTGTCCCATCTGTAGCTAAGTCCGTCCTTGTGTCTGCTACAACCGCTACTGCCTCTGCTGAAACTGTACTGGCTGCATCTGCAATCGCGCACATCACTACCATAGAACCGGCAAGCATGATTCCGCTGATTGCTCTTTTTCTTAAATTCATAGAAAACCTCCATCAGTGTTTACCATCTTATGTAAATAGTATTACACCTTTGTTTCGTTTTATTCATCTTTGTTACAATTATTACGGATTTATTACAATGAGGATTATAGCAAAGCAAACATGAAATGTCAAGCATCTGACATTTTCTTCCATATTTTACGAAAAAACCTCCTCTATAACATCATGGATCACGGTCACGGACTCTGCATTCTGCTTTCCTTTCTCCAGACCTTGCAATACCTGCGTCTGGTGTAAATCAGTGTCTTCCTTCAGCCTTATTTTACCGGTCATTTTTTCATGTTCGTTTTCTGTTCTATCTTCGGTTTCTTTTTGTCTGTTTTGTTTTTCTATTTGCTGCAATCTTTTTTCTATTTCCCTGTTCATCATAAGGTTTTTTCGCTCTGTTTTTTTTATCCTGTGTAATACATAAATCAGAAGGATCAATATCACAATACTGCTTCCCATATAAAACCATTCTGCATATTCTGCCATAAAGGTTCCCATCTGCTCCATGTATACCACCTCTCTTTTCCGGGACTTATCAATAAATTTATGTATTGTCCCTTTTTCTTATTAATTATAGAAAGAACAGAACCATTTGAAAAGGTCTTTCGGCCGTGTTTTGACCGCAACTTCCGACATTTTTCCCTTTCAATTCTTTGCTTTTTATCAATTCTCTCTCTTCCTGTTTTCCATTTTATAAGTCTTTTCTTGACTTTTATGCATAAGGGTATTATAAATAGGGAAGTGCAAAATGTTACAGGAAAGGGATTATTCTATGAAAAAAATCGTAATGACCGGGGGCGGCACTGCAGGACATGTCACACCAAATATCGCATTGATGCCAGCCTTGCGAAATGAAGGTTTTGAAATTTCTTATATAGGTTCCTATGAAGGAATTGAAAAACGGCTGATCGAGGAACAGGGTGTTCCTTACTATGGCATTTCTTCTGGAAAATTAAGACGTTACTTTGATCCTAAGAATTTTTCAGATCCATTTAAAGTATTAAAAGGATATGCGCAGTCGATCCGGCTTTTAAAAAAGATAAAACCGGATGTCGTTTTTTCTAAAGGCGGCTTTGTCTCTGTCCCAGTTGTTTTAGCTGCAAAACACTGCAAAGTTCCTGCCATTATACATGAGTCTGATCTGACTCCGGGACTTGCAAACAAACTTGCCATTCCGAGCGCAACAAAAGTTTGCTGTAATTTTCCTGAAACACTTTCTTATCTTCCGAAAGAAAAGGCGGTACTGACCGGTTCCCCGATTCGTCAGGAACTTTTAACAGGAAATGCCGACTTTGCTTTTTCGCTCTGTCATTTTAAAGATCACAGTAAACAGACAATTCTGATCGTTGGTGGAAGTTCCGGCTCCCGTGTAATAAATACAGCGATCCGCGGCCTGCTTCCTGAACTTTTGAAAAATTATAATGTGATTCATCTCTGTGGAAAAGGTAATATGGACGATACATTAACTGCGACAGATGGATATGCACAGTTTGAATATGCCAACAAAGAGCTTTCCGATATGTTTGCTCTTGCAGATCTTGTCATTTCCCGCGCAGGTGCAAACGCAATCTGTGAACTTCTTGCGTTGCGCAAGCCTAATATTTTAATTCCTCTTTCCGCCGCTGCCAGCCGTGGAGATCAGATTCTGAATGCAAATTCGTTTCGTTCCCAGGGATTTAGTTATGTGTTAGAGGAAGAAGAACTGTCAAACACAACACTTCTTGAAGCAATTGAACATGTCTTCCACAAAAAGGAAGCATATATTGAGGCAATGGAAAACAGTAACAGCCGTAATTCCATTGATACGATTATCGGACTGATTTTAGACGCATCTAAAAAATGATTTTTAAGATAAGAGGAACGGATATATATTTTTTATATGTCTGTTCCTCTTTCGTTGTATAACTATGGTCAAAAAAATGATTATTCAGCAATCTTTTTACATCTTTAAAGAATCTCTGATCTCCGCCATCTCTTCTGGTGTAAACTCTTCATGATCCCAGATCAGAATATCATTATTTTTTGCATTCTTATAACGAGGGATCAGATGCATGTGAAAATGAAATACTGTCTGTCCAGCAATTTCATGATTATTCTGCACAATATTAAATCCATCGCACTTTAAAACATCCGTCATATGTTTTGCAAGTTTTTTTGCAAGCTGCATTGCATGTCCTGCAGTCTTTTCATCAATCTCATAAATGTCTGCATAATGTTCCTTTGGCAGGATCAATGCATGTCCTTTTGATGCCGGGCTTGCATCCAGAATTACTTTGAACTCATCATCTTCATAAATCGTATTGGACGGAATCTCGCCTCCAATAATTTTACAAAAAATACAATTTGCATCTCTCATTTTATCTATTATCCTCCATTTCCGTGCATCTGCACTTCCTTTTATTTGCGTAATAAACGTATTTGCTGCGACGTCCTGCAGATTTTGTGCATCAATGTGCGAAATTAAACATGGTATCTAACATACGCAGGATCTTAAAGTTTCCTTTCGCAGTCATTTCCCCTGTCATAAATGCTCTCTGAAATGTCATCCGTCCATCTACGATACTGTCCATAACTTCCGGTTTTAATTTTGCATAGACATCAATATTTTCTTCCTGGCCATAGTGAATGGTAAGCTCGCCTTCATTTACTTCCAGAAACAGCGGTTTTTTCCTGCCCTCTATAATAAACAGATATCTTGCCCTAAATTCTGGCTGCGGTGCAAACTGTGCACGAAATGTTTCAATATAAGCCTCTTCATCCTCTTTTTCGGACTTACCAAGCATTCCCTTAAACATCGTTGCAAGTTCTTCGATATCTTCCTTCTGTTTTTTCACATATGTGTCATCCGACACATACTTTGACAACTGCTCACTCTCCTGTGGGGTAAGCTCTAACTGAGGAGTCCTTAATATGGTCTGTTTTACTGCCTGATTGCTGGTTGGAAGACATTTTACTTTCTGCGAGATCGTCCGGTAAAGATTTTCTGCTTTCTTCTCAATCAGAACGGTATAGTCCTTATTCATCTCAAAACTGACAAGATCCTCAACATATCCGCAAAGTCCCGGGCATGGCTGTCCACCTAAAATCTCCCATGCACTCTGCAATGTCAGTTCGCCCTCGCGCTCTCCATATGTTGTAGACATGACAATCGGCTGCATATAAGTCGTTTTTATCTTTTCCTTATCGCCATACAGCCAGCAGGCATCCAGGAACTGCTGCATGTAGCCGCCTATCCCAAGCCACTCGATGGTGGTCGCAAGAATAATACCATCCGCATCTTTCATCGTTTGCGGAAGCGTTGCGATTTCATTTTTATGCTCATAAATATTAATGCGTTCCACAGTCACGCGAAGTTCCTGCAATACTTCTTCCATTTTGTTCAACACATATAATGTAGGATCATCTAACAATCCCCGTCCACCATAATAAATGTTTACTTTCATATTCTACCTCTTCCTGCATGTTCACCAAATACTGTTTTCAGTATATAAAGTTTTATTCTTATAATCAACAATTTTCCACTTTTTTGTGGTATAAAATCATCGCCGCAAGAAATCCGGTAAGAATTCCTCCAACATGACACCAGTTATCAATTCCAATTGTGGAAAAACCATAGTACAGACTCAATACCGCCATAAGGATCATTCCTTTTACCGTTAAACCTTTAAATCTGCCCCGATGTCTTATCACTACCCAGATCAAACCGCCAATCGTGCCAAACACCGCACCGGATGCGCCTGCTGATACTGCATAATCTCCGCTGTATAACATCATAAAATAGGATAATAATCCTCCACCAATTCCGGATAACATGTATATTACAAACATTTTAAAATGACCTGCTGCCCGCTCCAGTCTCGATCCAACACAGCAGAATATTACCATATTGTTTACCAGGTGTGGTAAACCAAAATGAATAAACATCGCTGTAAATATCCTCCACCACTGATGATTGATCTGTATGAACTCTGGGTACATTCCGCCATGGGATGCAATATAAAACGGATCCTGCGTATCTCCCAGAATTTCCAGTATCAGATATACGATCACATTTATGGCAGCAATCGCTATCGTAGTATAGGAGAGTCCCTTCAGAGAAAAACCTGGATTTGTACTTCCGGTACTTTTTGATTCGGCTCTGTAATTCTCCAGTGCATTTTTAAGTCCCCAGAAATCCCCCGGCTGATTCTCATAAATGATCAGTCTGCCCTGCTTCATGTCGTAACCCCAGACATTTTTTTGCATACAGCATAACTGATGCATCATATCCGTATTATTACCAGACAGCAGTGTAAGCAATTCCACATGATAAACCGGATAGCCTTCCGGAAAATCTGCAAGTCTTCCCTGCGGATGATAAAACAGATCCATCACACGTTCCTGCATTACCTGATGCTGTTCTACTGTCAAAGCCTGTGTATCTTCCAGCGATATCATCATTACCACATGAAATCCCTGCTGGTAGTATTTATAAAAAACGCCGATATTTTCCGGCTGTACCCTGCAAAACCGGTAACCTTCTGTAAGTATTGCCTGTTCTATCTCTCTGTTCATATATTTGCCCTCTGATTTAATTATAGCCGTATTTATTGTGCATGTTTTCCACACATAATATGAACTCGCTAAAGTTCATTATAACGTAGCAAAAAAAGATTGCAAATATGTATGTCTTTTTATTTTCTTAAATAAATCTAAACTTTTCGTCCGCAAACATAACCGTTTCCTGCGCCTGAAGGCTCATTTTTACCCTGCAATTCAGTAACTCTCCGCCTACCATGGTCCCATTGGAAGAATTAAGATCCTCTATAAAGTAAACCTCCCCTTTTCTGGTGATCCGCGCATGATGCCTGCTCACTGTTCCACTCGGTATCACACCATCACAATCCAATTCACTTCCTATAATATATGGGGTATGATCTATCGAAAGTTCACTGCAGGTGCCATTTCCTTCATATTTTAGTATTCCATATTCCTTTTTGGGTAGATCAGCAAGTAAAACAGTTGGATTCTGCTGGTGCATGTTAATTTCTGGTTCCGGTTCAAATACAAATGGCTCCACTTTTTTCTCCGGTATTTTTCCCCCTTGTAATAATTTACGGATCCTTCCAAATATGTTCTGCTCTTTTTGCTGCCACAAACGCAGGATCCCTTTTTTCTTATTTTCCACAGGAATCGACATATACTCAGACTCCTCTTCCTTCCACACCGTCTCTGTAATTTTTTCTGGTACATCCTCTGTATATTCAGCCTTTCTCAGTATCTTTTTTATTTCTGCAATACAATATCCATCCATTCTGGTATATTCAAATAACTCATATGCCGTCTGAACTCCATTCACATTTTTATGGTCTAATTTTGCCAGAAGATACTCTAACAGCTCATGAAATGATTTTCCTATCTCCTTTTCATTTCCAAAATAACAGCAAAAACTGACATTTTCTGTCTGATTGTCAAAAAAAATACTTTCCGGGCGCAGCAGCAATATATCCGGAGATATCAGCAAGCCATCCAGTATCTCCGCCATCGCAACAACCGCCTCACATATTTTAATAAATATCTCATAACTGAGATCGGACAATTCCGCTAACATATCCACTGCCTGTTTTCCTGTTATGTCATACCACAACTGTGTCTGTCCGTTTCTGCTATTATACTCCGGCAATATAAGTTCCCTGGGTCTGTTTCTCCAGAGCATTTCTTTTTCCCATGGTTCTCCTTCTAATGCCGGTGTTAAAATCATATGACTGGCATGAATATTTCTGTAATAACTAAATTGAATACTCAAAATAATTCTCTCACCCTTTCCAGCTCATAAAACAGTTTTACCGCATTTACTGTTTGATCTTTTATAATTCCCCCTGCAAGTGTTCTCGTCTCGTCATACAACTGCAGTCCAAGTTTCATAATAACGAAAAATAATAACATCGCCATTGACATAATGATTGCGGCCTCAATGGTAATGGATGCTTCCCATTCTTTCATTCCATCACCATTACGAACAGATAACCCGCCAGTAAAAAAGGGGCAAATGGAATCCTGTAGGTTCGTCCTTTCCTTCTGATCACCGATAAAAATAAAGATGTTATCCCAGCTAAAAATAGTCCCATAACAAATACCTCCACATTTTTTTCAAATCCCAAAAATATCCCGCTGACCACCAGAATCATTCCATCTGCACGCCCGACACTTCCACCTGACCATAACCCAAAAAACAAGATCATCATTCCAATCCCCATTCCGAGTAAAATCTCTATGATACTCAACTCCATACTATAGAGATGAAATAAGAGTCCTATAATACCTCCGGTCAGTAAAAAATATATATTTATTTTTCTATTTCTGTAATCCTGAAATGCAGATATCGAAAAAAATCCAAGTATTAATGTATTTTGCAGCATTTTCCCATAATCCTCCTGCATTCTTCTAAGTTTCGCATCTACTGCATTTTTTTCTATTGCCCACTTCTGACAGACGTATCATATAAATTGTGCGTTTAATTCCACCACAATTTAAATCATAATGAAATCTGTTTCCCTGATCTGTAATAAACACCGTATTTTTTCCTTTTATTTTTTCCGCGCAAACTTCGCATTCGCGGTATTTTTCTCCATATTTATTTCTTTTATTCTTTATATCTGTATAATTAACAGCTGATATTGATAATTTCAAATATGTACATTCTCTCGATGTATGATATACACTCCCCTTTTCTGCCACATACACCCATATCTCCATATTACCGTTCTCTTCCACCCATCCTGTCCACTTACGGCAAATGACATGCTGTCTGATTTTAAGATACGGCTTTCCGGGCAGCCACACCGGCATTTTGACACCATAAGATGCTACAAGATAAATTTTATCCTCCGTGAATTTTGATTTCAAAAGATTAATACCTGCCACTTTATTAACTACATAGTGGTTGATATTGTCACTTTTCTTTATATTTTTCTTGAAAAGTACATTTGCTGCAGCCATCCCAACGATCTTCTCATGATCTTCACCCTCCTGCGCTGCCATAACTGCAAGTTTACGCCCGGTATCATCCAATGCCTTTTGTACATCCATCTGAACCTGCATTACCCGGAAAAACATTAGAATCATTACAAAAAATAATGCCATAACCGGCAAGATAACAGCCGCCTCTAATGTAAATGATCCTTCCAGCCAGAGACATGGCGGTGTCTCCTGACGGCGGCAGGCCTCCGCCTGATGAGAAAGAATATTATTACTTTCCGGGAGAGATCCTTTTTTGTATATTTTATATTTCTTTTTTTCCTTCTCTGTAAGAAACACCGCCATATCCCCTCCTTATTCATTTATGTATGACAGTTTCTGTCTTTTAAAAAACGTATATCCCCCCATTTCCATATCTCCATATAAGCTTCTCTTTGCAAATAACGGCTTAGCTTCAAACCGCAGTTCGCAGATCATATTGTCTATCATATGATCCATTCTGGCATTTTTACCATTCTGCTCCTTTTGCATGGCAAGTTCCATGATATCCATCATACGATATGCCATTTTTTTCTCTTTCATTGCAAATAGCAGCTGTTTTATATACGCCTGATAGGATAAGCCGTTTTTACATTCTCTTGCTTTTCCCTCACCCGTCACTATTTCACCCAGCTTTTTTAGATCCGTGGTCCACTCTGCTGCACTTTTAATGAGTGAAATTTTTCCACCGGAAAGAAGAGTTCGCAGATCAAGTATACTTTCCACATATGCCCACGCTGCCACCACACCAATTTGAACAATCTTGACAACTGCCGGATTCCCGGAAAAACCGGCAAGTGATGTTGCAATCATTAATGTCTGATTTAATTTTTCTCTATCCGCTATAATATGTGCAACATTTGCAGCTTCGCGCATCCGCATCAGACGTTCTATGGATGATTCCAGGTTTTTCTTATCCGTATCTTTACCACACAGGATATATTCCATCTCATAAGTTAGATCTCCTTTTCCCGGCTCTGTATAATCCGAAAAATGTTTTCCAATATATTCCAGTACCATGACACGATCAGATACATTCATTTTTTCTGCCTTTTTCATATCATACCGCCCAGTTTCACACTGTCTGTTCGAAACCATATCTTTTGCTTCAACTGCTTTCGCCGATAAAGACGACATATCTGATACCGTCATTCCAAGGAGCGCATTCTGTTTTAATTGCAGGACAATCTGGATTGGGCTTTCCTTTTTGCCGTCTTCTGCATCCTGTGCGTGATTATTCTCATTGTCCTGGATGTTTTTTTCTCCCGCCTCCTCCTGCGGCGCACCCTCTTTGTCATTCTGATCCGCCTGTTCTTTTTCCTTTTTTGCATTTATGATGGCCTGATCTGCATCCTCTACACTATATTCTGTTTTTCCATCTGCCTCCGCCTTTTTTCCATCCTGATATTGCTGATACATTTTCTTTGCAACATCCTCCGGCAGATGCCTCTTCATATATGCAGATGCCTGACGCAGCATACCTGTACCATCATTATCCGTTGCAAACATATATTCCAGCAGGGAAGCTTCGCACAGCTTTGTTCGAAACACACTGTTTTCCCCGGTTTCAGACAAATTTCCAGCCACATAGTCCATGACACGGGAGCTCACTTTATTCTCATCAAACTGATCCCAACCATATGCACCATCCAAATACAGTAAATGATATTTATCCCATAATACCGTCTGATATTCCGCTGCCACACAGTCCATTCCTGTATCTGCCGCAAGGGTATCCATCATTTGCAATCCCGATACCCTTGCTCCTTCCAGTAATGCAAGCAGAAAAGATAAAATCAACAACAGACTCAGGGCAGAAAATATGGTCAGACTTCCTTCTTCCTCTGTCTTCATAACAATTTGTTACTCTCTATTGTTATCTTCTTAAGAATTTTTGTATTTAAGCTCTTGATTTTCGTGTTAAATACAACGATAAGCCCAATTAAAATAACAAGTATCAACACGATCTCAATAATGGCCACCCCGTCTTCTTCCCCTAAAAATTCTTTAAACCCCTTCATACAATTTCTCCTTTCTAATCTTACAATCCATAATTTCATGAAATGATCATTACACACTTTACCGGCAAATCCTTTGTTTTAAATTATAATTCCATGGAACGCATAGCTGGAAATGCCAGTATTAACATCACCGCACCGAGCATCAGAATCATCGGAAACAACATCTTTGTCCCGGCTTCCTCCCCCAGCTTTCGCGCCATACTTTTTCGTTCTTCAAAGGCATCTTCCGCCTCCTGCTCTAACAGCCTTGTCAGACCCCTGCTTCCTTTTCTCAGATTCTGCGCCAAAAGATTGCCAAATTTGCGGTAGCGGTAGCCGCCACATCTTTCTCCAAAACGCTCATAAGCACGTTCTTCCCCCATTCCATTTTTTATTTCAAATGAAGTCCGCTGCATCTCTTCATAGACTTCTTTTCTGCAAATCGTCCTTTTTTGCCGCTCATTCATATAATTTTCTGTCAATCTGTTCCATGCTTTAGAAACAGTCATTCCTGCGCCAAGTAAAAGTACCAGATTACTTACCATATCCGCATACTGCAGTTCCAACAACGCTTTGCGCTTCTTTTCTCTTTCTTTTTTACGCGATTGCTCCACAAAAGGAAGGATGATTACTATTCCCCCTCCAAGGAACAGAATTTTTTCAGATAAATGTTCTTTTTTGGTATTCCAGATCAGTTTTTTTCCGTTTAGCTGCTCCGGAAGTTTGATGCTATCCCCCGGATCTGCTGACTGCTTCTTTAAATAATTCTCTATTTCACGGATCATTTTGTGTTCTTCATCAAGCTCCTTTGGCATTACACGAAAATACCGTTCACTGATGCACTCTGATGATTCGCATCTTAACGTTACTGCAGCTTTTACCAGAATCCCATTTTCGGGTATATTTTCCTCAACCACTCTCCCTTCATCGTCCACTACATCATACGGTTCAAATTCCCAGTCTGCGCTTACCGCTCCCTCCTGGTAATTTTTTCTTATCTCTGCCTTTTCCCGCACTTCCCCATTGTTTTTCACAAATTCATCATCAATTTCCTGCTGTGCAGCCTCAAGTAATTTTTGTTCCTCCTGTTTCGACAAAATACGTTCCGGAACCACCACCTGATAGGAATACCCATCTAAAATACCTTCTGCATCGACCGTCATTTCTTCCTCATAATCCCCTTCCCCATATGATGGGCGCACAAGTTCTAATTCTATTCCACCGCTTTCCATTTCTTCTGAAATTTGTGCTAAAATTGCAAGAGCCGATACTAAAATCATAACAACTGCCGCACGTCTTACTTCTGATGATACTTTTTTTCTTCCCACAACCGGCACCAAAACTGCCACGCACAAAACTCCACTACACAAAATCATCCGTTTCTCCCCTTACACCCTGATATCTGAAATTCGTCTGTTTATTGCCATTGCCCCCACAAAAACCAATAATGCTGCACTCATGACAAGAACACCTGCCAGATTGCCATACAACGGATCGATAAATTCTCCTGATGCAAGATTCAGATAGGCGAGAATAAAAAATGGCATCACACTCATAATCTTTCCCTCCAGCTTCTTTCCGGCAATGACTGTATCCACTTCTCTCTCTACTTCTATCTTTGCGGATATGCGTGCTGCTGTTGTCCGGATAATCTGAGGGAAGTCTCCCCCACTCCTTTTTGCAAAACCAAAAATCTCTGCAAAACTTTGGATTTCTTCCACACCGCTCCGCACTGCCAGATCATGCAGAATCTCTTCTACATTCCGGTTTAATTTTATTTCTGCATTCATCTGAATCAATTCCTTAGTGATCATTGCCTCTTTTCCATACAGATCCATAATTTCCCGCTCCGCTTCTTTCCATGCATGTTCAATGGAATATCCTGCAAGCAATGCCGCTGCAACGGTCTGGATCGCATCCCGAAATTCAATCATCAGCTTTTTTGCACGTTCATCTCTTTTTTTATTTTTGTAATAAGAAACGATTAGATAATTTACAGGAATAACCAGCACCATTCCATACCATGAACGGTAAAACAGCCACGCGATCGCTGCTGCGACTGCCGTCCCTGCTGCCAGACACCCCAGTCGTTCCCACAGATTACACCGATATTTACGATAATCCATTTATTCTCCTGTACCAGGAAGTGTGATTCCTGCTCTTTTACATTTTTCCTGATTAAAAAGTGTACCTACCCGCTGTAATTCTCCACAGACTGCTTCTCCGTCCGATGGTTTTTCCACATAACGATACAGATCTTTCAACACAATCTCCCCTTCCTGCATACCAGTCACTTCTGTAATTGTCAGGACCTTACGGCTTTTATCCCTCATTCTCCCAAGATGAACCAGAATATCCAGTCCGGATGCAATCTGACTTCGTATCGCAGTAAGCGGCAGCTCCATTCCCATCAGCACCATCGTTTCTAAACGACTCATCATATCCCGACAGGAATTTGCATGCCCTGTAGATAAACTTCCATCATGTCCGGTATTCATTGCCTGCAGCATATCAAGCGCTTCCTCTCCACGACACTCACCAACCACAATTCTCTCCGGCCGCATTCGAAGTGCCGTACGGATCAGATCCCGTATCGTAATCGGTTTTACTCCTTCAAACATCTGATTTCTTGTTTCAAGTCTTACCAGATTTGGTTTGTCGACAAGCCGGAGTTCTGCCGAATCTTCAATCGTAATGATCCTTTCCTCCCTCGGAATATACTGGGACAGCGCATTTAAGAACGTTGTTTTTCCGGAGCCTGTCCCTCCTGATATAAATATGTTATATCCTGCCATCACAAGCACTTTTAAAAATGCTGCGGCTTCCTCTGTAATTGACTCTATCCGTATCAGATCTTCCATTAAAATAGGTGTTTGTGGAAATTTTCGGATAGATACTGCAGCACCGTCTATGGAAATTGGTGAAAGCACAATATTTACACGCGATCCATCTGCTAATCTTGTATCCACGATTGGAGATGCCTCATTTACCATACGGTTACTGTTTCCTGCCATCTGCTGTATCACATCACCCAATTTCTGCTCAGATGAAAAATGTGTCTGCGCCCGAAATAATTTTCCTTTTTTCTCATAAAAAATACGGGACGCTCCATTGATCATAATCTCCGTCACTTCAGGATCCTCTAATAATTCCTGAATCGCATCATACTTTCTTAAAGAATTAAACAATAAATGTTCTAATTGTTCCCGTTCTTTCAGAGTTAACAGATTTTTTCTGGAGTATTCTTCCACTTCCTTTTCAATAAACCGGCAAACTTCTTCATCATTTTGTTCTCTGGACAAGTCAAGTGCTGCTATGATATTTGATCTTAAATCATCAAATATTTCTTCACTCCACCTATATTTCTCCATAAGCATCCCCTGCCAGATAGTCTCTTATATAATCTCCAAATTCACTCCAGACAAGCTGTTCTAACATATTTCCCCCACCACGGATTCCTTTTGCGGTAAACGGAAGATTTACAAACTGTAACCGTTCGGACATTCCGTCCGGCTTTACCTGTTCCAGATAATGAACAAATTCCGCTTTCTGGCATTCATAGAAATATCCTTCTTTTACCGGACAATAAATACCGCTGCATTCTTCCAGAAACGCCGCTATGGATGGAATCCCAGTTCCAAAATCAAATACAACCGTATCAAACTTTGTATTTTCTTCCAGATGTTCCAGCAGTTTCCGGTAATCATCCATCTGAAACTCCCCCAGCTGCTCAGGATTGCGAAATGGTGCTACATACGAAAAATCTCCCATTTCATATATGCTCTGAAAAAACTGTTCTGATTCTGTTGTTCCCCTTCTCAATCGAAGGGTCAGATCCCCGATATCGTATTCTGCCTGACTGTCAAACAACTGTAAAAATCCGGTATTTTGCATCAGATTGATATACAATATCCGTCGTTGTTTTGCCAGTACAGAAGACAGTACCATAGAAAACGGCATCTGCATTTCATGACCGATTGGAGAATATACCCCTATTATCTCCAGCTTGGTTAATCTGTCTGTAAATGATTCCTTTCCCGCTTTTTTCCCTCCTGTCACTACCATCATTTCATGAAGGATCGCCTCCATTGGCTGATATTTAAAAATGACCGTCAGCTTTCTCCCCGACTGCAGATAAGAATTATCTTCTGACAGACGCTCCGGTATATTTTCTGACAGGATCAGCACGGTCATTCCCGACAAAACTGCCTGTTCGCCAAATTCTGAAAATCCACTCCCCAGCAAAACCAGATCAAATTTTTCATTCTTTATTTTCTGTAAAAATAATTCCGGCTCCGGAAATAAATGAACCGTAAATTCCTTTGCCTTATGTTCCATCAGATATGCAGCAAATCTTTCCCCGTACGTTTCATTCGTATCGCAGAATGCCACATCCAGTTTATGCAATACCCCACCCCCAGACCACGATAAAATATCCAATTAAAATTGCTGTTGAAAAATGCATGAATGTCTTTGTCCCAATTGCATAACCAACCGTTACTTTTTTGTAAACGATCTTTCCTGCTCCTATCACTGCCCCCACAACAAACGCCACAGGTATCAGATAGCAAAGCTGTGTCAGTGTCAGAAAACCTCCTGCAATGGAAAATAACTTGATATCGCCTGCACCCAGTATGCACAGACTAAATAAAAGAAATAATAAGATAACCGGAATAGATATATTCATCAGAAAATGAACTGCACCTGCACTTCCTTCCCCCAGCAGTCGAAATGCAAGTCCCCAAATTAATCCGGAAACAATCAGCCGGTTACTGATCCTGCCGTTTCCAAAATCCATCACCACCGCTAACGTAAGATGCGTCAGCAATGTAAGATTCATTAGTTCCCCAATTCATCACCTCTTTCGTAGTTTGTAAGTCGAATTATAGCAATGCTTTTTTTGTTTGTCCATACTTTTTTACAAAACAGCCTATCTTTGTAGACTATTCACAAAAATTTACATGCCAAAATTCCATAAAGCAGCGCAAACCCGCCTATACCAAGGATTCCAATTGTCAAAAGGCTTACCGGATTTAATCCCACGCTAATCGCTATTCCCTGTGAAGTAAAAAAATCATTTGCATAAATAATCCCGATTCCGCCTAAAACAATACGAATCATAAAATTTAACAGCATCTGTATTTTTTTCCCGATTACAACAATAAAAAGGACCATACCAAGAACTCCTATGATTGCCCATTCTCCCTGTATTTGCTGCATATAGATATCCTTTTCTCTTCTTTTTATCAAATTTATTCATCCGGACATATTTTATGCAAATAATTTCTTACAATTTTTCCGTTTTTTGTATAGAATGGAAATTTCGTGATTATACTAAAAATAAAGAATTTTTCAGACGGAGGAATATTATGTTTCGTTTTTTTCAACCAGAAAAAACAAATGATGCGCATTACACAGTGCTAATGAATGACCTCCATCAGACTGCGCAGGATCTACAGGATGCATACCGTAATTTAGAAAATGTAATTGACCCGGACATGATTGATTGCTGCATTTATGAACTATATTCTGTGCAAATGCGCTATAAATTTTTACTCACTAGTATAAAAAAAATAGAGGATTCCTATACTAAGAATCCTCTGGAAGTATCAAAATCCTGATACGTCTCAACCAAATCATTTTTTCCATACGTATATCCGGCATAAATCTGCTGGGTATTACGCATAAGCGGTGCGGAGGTATCCTCTTTCATTACCTCCGCAAACGCCGTGTAAAGTTTCTTCATCAGGTTCTCCGCAAGTTCAACCTCTTTTAAATCCCTTTTATACATTGCTTTTGCAAGTGTCTCCCTGCAAAATACATAGATGCGATATAACTCTCCTGCAAGTTCATAGGAAAAATCAAGCGATGAGATCAATTCACTGATAGTTTTTGAGGCATTCCGCAATGCTGTCTTATAATTTTCCCATTCTCCGTTATCATGTGCCTCTTTTGTATCTTCCATATACGCAAAAAATATGTCATAAATCACAATGACCAGACCACCCCTGTTACTCTGACTGATCCTTCTTGTAAAATCCATTATCTGTTCTTTTTTCAAAACAGATCCCTCCTGTTACTGCAGAATCTGCAATACCTGCTGTGGCAGATCGTTTGCCTGTGTCAAAACAGAGATTGCTGCCTGATTTAATACATTCTGATGTGTATAATCTGTCATTTCCGATGCCATATCCGCATCTGTCAGTCGTGACTGGGCTCCTGTCATATTTTCTTCAAACGTATCCAGGCTTGATACCGTACTCTCAAGACGATTCTGGTATGCACCAAGTCTTGAACGCACTTCACTGACCTTTGAAATGGCATCGTCAAACTGTGTGATACCTCTGCCTGCTCCATTTACAGTCGTCACGTCTGCATCATCAATGTAAAGGCTCTTGCAGGAAACCTCCGGAATACGCACTCTTGTTTCCTGATCCTCATTTGCTCCAATATGAAGTGCCATCGTTCCGATATCCGTGACATCAAAATCCAGCTTACCCGTATAACCTGCATCAGCAAGAAATGACATCTCAAATCCGGCTCTGTCTGTAACCGTAATCTTATTTCCATCTGTTTTTACCGTAGCTGTATCACCAAACCCGGTTCCATCACTCGGTTTTGTGAGCGTTACTTCGGCATCTGTACCGGAAGGTACGATCACTTTGCCATTCTGAATCTGTCCGTATACATAGCTGCCTTTATTCTCTGGATCTTCTACAACACTGTTTCCTCCGTCTGCTGTAAATCCAAGTGCATTAGCAAGCTGCTTATCATCAAATGCGATCTCTAAGATGCTTGACATTCCGTACTGTTCTGCGGTAAATGAAAGTGCTCCATTCTTTTCAATCTTAACGGTTGTTTCACCAGTCTCTGCTGCATTTCTGATCTTCTCAAAAGCCTCCGCATAGGTGTCGGCTGCCTCTATCTCTACTTTAGAACCATTAATACTCATTGTTCCGGACGCACCGACCGGTGCTGTGGAATTATAATTCTGATTTGCTGTTACCGGTCCGGCCTGTGTAGCTGCAGTATCAATGGAAAGCTGATACTGTCCTGCTTTCACATGATCAGAAATGTCCACTCTTGTTGCATTTTTGGTGTAAACCCTGGTATCTAATGAACCATCTAAAAGTGTTTTGCTGTTATACTCTGTATCCGTTGAAATACGGTCAATCTCATCTTTTAATGAAGTGATTTCTTTCTGGATTGCTTCTTTATCCGCCGGTGTCATTGTTGCATCACTCGCTGCCTGCACGGAAAGTTCTCTCATACGCTGTAAAATACTGGTCGTTTCACTCAGCGCACCATCTGCGATCTGAATAACAGAAATACCATCCGATGCATTCTGGGAAGCCCGGTTTAAACCATCAATCTGTGCTTTCATCTTGTTGGAAATAGCCATTCCTGCCGGATTGTCCTTGGAATGGTTGATCTTAAGTCCCGATGAAAGCCGTTCCATCGATGCACTTAAATTATCCTCAATTCCAAGTAAATGTTTATTCGCAATCGCTGCTGACACATTGTAATTTATTCTCATTCTCTTCTCCTTCTATTGTCTCCGCCACGCATCCATGCTGTATTTCCGACACTCCATGTCCCAATTCTCTGCTGTATATATCGGTTTCAACACACTTTCTCTAAAGAGTCAGTTGTTTGAAAAATTATAAATTTTTTCACGGATTCTCCATGTTTATTTTTTCGTACTTCCGTTGGAACTGATTGCAATCCCTGTCGATTCGTATTATAATGACCACATCCAGGCATAATAAGCTGTGATAAAAACTAAAAACACCTATTTTTTTATAAGGAGGACTATATGACACAGGTAACAAAATCTACTATGATCGGCGAACTGCTTCAGATTGACGAAAACATCGCGCCAATTCTTTTAAATATCGGTATGCATTGTCTCGGATGCCCGTCTTCCCAGATGGAGACCATCGAAGAGGCTGCTATGGTTCATGGAATTGAGCCGGATGCTCTTGTAAAAGAGATCAATGATTTTCTTGCAAAAGACCTTGCATAGTAAGTTTGGAATACCATCTTACAGGTAAAAATGATTACATCAGAAAAGGATCGTGAAAATGATTTTGCTCATCTTCACGATCCTTTTCTGATATCAAACTGATCTATCGTTCATAAAATCATCGTCCGTCAGTTATAATGCGGCAAGCATCTGCAGCGCTTTTCCTTTTATCACCAGTCTGTAATGTTCGCCCAAAAAAGCCTCCGTCGCAGGTGAATATGCCTGCTGGGCTCCATACTCAGATAAAATATTGCACACCTTATTAAACTCCTCCGGTGACTGGCTGCTCTTACTTACCAGAAGATAATATCTGTGTGTTGCAACATCCTCATACAGGTCATTTTTACCTTTATAAAAACCGCCTAACACAGCCGCGAGTTTTGACAGTTCAGTGAGATTCTGGAACATAAACAATTTCGTAATGTCTACAAGGACCTTGACCGGATCTTCTTTTTCTTTCTGACCGCCATCTGACGGTACGAAATTGCTATTCTGCTGCGTTTTTGCTGCATTTCTCAATTCCTGTTGTTTTTTGAATAATCCAAGTATATCATCTGCCCCCTCGGAAATCGGAGCATTTCCACCAACAATAGCATCGTCATATAAATCCTCAGGATCCGGATCAGAAAACTTGGAAAATCTCGTATCAAGCTCCTCCGGATACTCTACTTTTGTAATGACTAATATAATGGTATCTGCCGAAAGCGGAATCGCCTCTATCATCAGCGGAATATCATCTGCCTCAAACCCAAACTCGTATGCTGCCTGCTGCATCATGTCACGGAACAGCATCTTCGCTTTTTCCGTGCCATATGCCAACTCACTTAACTTGATCTGACGTTCTGCTAAATCTTCTCTCGTCAGTGTGCAGCGAATCTGATTATCATTTACTTTTTCAATTTTCATACAATCACTTCCTTTTATCCGGAAAACCTTGTAAACTGTACATCTATTATAAACAAATGCAATATCGATGTAAAGTATACCATTATTAAAACTTTCTAAAACCATAACTGCTTTTTTTCTGTAACATATGCTGTATTATAAGCATTAATCTTTGTATATATTACACAAACATTACAAAAGAAGTTGCAATGTAAAATAATTCATGATATAAACTATGCATGAGATGCGAATATGACACGCCCAGAAAGGAGCGGATATCGCATAGATACCAAATTATTGTTTGGCAAATACCGTATTATTTCGACTCTTGGTGCCGGCAGCAGCGGCACTGTCTATCTTGCCGAACATCTCAAACTGAAAGTTTATCGTGCTATTAAGTGTATCCCCAAAGACACGGCACGAAACACTTCCAACTTTTCAGAAGAACAGCTTTTAAAGGAAGCCGGCCTTCTGAAGAATCTTAATCATCCTGGCATCCCCCTCATATATGATATCGACGAAGACGATCATTTTTTTTATATGATAGAAGAATTTATTCAGGGTGATTCACTGGAGGATCTTATTCTCCATCAGGAAATAATTCCAGAGGAACAATTCATAAATTACGGCATGCAGATTTGCGCCGTTCTTGATTATCTGCATCATTTATCTCCATACCCTATCCTGTATCAGGATTTAAAACCGGAGCATATTATATTATGTGGAAATCAGGTAAAAATAATCGACTTTGGAATTGCTTCATTTATTACCGTTTTCGGTAAAAATTTCCAGTTATACGGAACAGAAGGATATGCAGCGCCGGAAGCTCTTAACGGAGATACCGTAACTACAGCTTCCGATATCTATTCTCTTGGGAAAGTGTTAGAAGCACTCGCCAGAGCATGCACACCTGACTGTTCTGAAACACTCACGCATATTATAGAAAAAGCGGCCGACCGGAATCCGGATTCCAGATACCAGACAGCCACAGATCTTATGCTTGCACTGTCAGAACTTGCCGGGGGAAAAAATCCGGTCAAAAAAGGTCTTATCTTCCGACAGTCATCCAAAAAGAGATATTCTGCGTGTCACTCATTTGCACATCTCATAAAAAACATAGCCGTGATCGGCAGCCGTTCCGGTGCCGGTGCAACATTTTTTTCAGTATCCCTGGTAAACACACTGAATCACAGACATATTCCCTGCTGTTATATACCAATGGATCATTCTGACAACCTTATATCCATGACCCAGACAGGGATTTCGCTCACAGAACACGAGGGAATCTTTCAGTCAAAAAATTTTACCGCCACTCCCTGTTATGGTCCCGGAATTGAAGATCCTGTTTTACCATCTGTCATCCGGGTAAGGGATTTTGGCACTCACACCAGCGAATATTCTGACTTTGGTCATTTCGACCTGACATTTATCCTGTTAAGCGGCAGTCCATGGGATTTTGCAGATACACTGTCTTTTATCAGCCGGCTTGAAAATACTGGATCTTACATATATATCTGCAACCATGGCAATAAAAATGCTGCAAAAAAATATGCCAGATATCTGAAAAATCCGGTCTATTGTTTTCCTGAAGACACCAATCCTTTTTATGTGACTCCAGAGAAGGAACGTCTTATTATGCAAATTCTACAACGAAAGGAGCTGATACATCATCCGGAACATCGGAAAAACTGACTTAAATAAGAGACTTACCATAGGTATTTTAGGCTGCACAGCCGGTGCCGGTGTAACACACCTTGCAATTACACTTTCAAACCTGTGCCATTCCAAACTGCATAAAAAAACTGCACTGTTAGAGCTGCATAAGAGAAAAAACCTTTCAACGATTCCCTCTGAAACCACGCTCCCATGCAGATGCGGGTTTATGGGTGACCGGACTGTTTTTGACATTCATGGAGTAGATTACTATCCGGACATAACACCGGACGAACTGCCGGAGCTATATAATCAGGGATACCATATCCTGCTCCTTGATTTTGGAAGTTTTAATGAATGCTGTATCAATGAATTTCTGCGCTGTGACAGAAAACTTGTCATCGGAAGTCTCGCACCATGGAATATCAGGCAATATCGGGAATTATTAGAATCGATCAGTCACTATACAAACCTTGGGGAAGGTTTTTACTGTCTAACACGAACGGAAAGTCCAAAACAGATTCGTGATTTTTCCCGTCTTTATCAGATTTCCATAAGCAGTGTTCCATCCATTCCGGATCCATTTTATATAAAGAAAGAACACTTTTCCATTCTGCAGGAATTTATCTGCTGAAAAGTTTCTGCACAAAACATTTTTTTAATATATCACATAATTGTAACCAGCGAATTTCCTTTTGGGAACAAAGGACTTTGATCCGCTTTGTCATACAGTAAGTAATAACGGGGGATAACTACATTGGATTCTAAACATATGAAAAAGCTTTATTTAGAGCTCTCTTCCTTAGAACATATGGGGACAACCATCTGGTTCGAAGGTGTGCCAAGCAATTCAAAAGAGGTCACAGAAGAGCTTTCCGTCACAGAAGAAAATTCTTACATGAGAGATTATATATTCAACGAGGGGGTGTTAACAGAATTACATTTTGATAAGATCAAAAAAACGAACCTTTGATAACGGTCTGTACATTTTGCAGACAGATCCGGTATCATAACAGTTGACAGGGATGGAGTACCTCAATGCCCACCCGGTCAGAATAAGAAAAAATATCTAAGACGATATACAAATCCGACAAAAAGAAACGGCAGAGTTTTACCGAACATAAGCTCTGCCGTAAAATAAGAGTAAATAACTTTGAATTTACATATCATTATGCTACAATAGGAACACAAACGATAATTCTTAAGAAGAAGAGGGTTCTTAACATGAAGAAAAAATTTGTCCCTATTTTGGCTGCCGGCGCTCTGATCGTCGTCATTATCTGTTTTATGCTTCTCGGAAGCATCATAGAAAAATATACACCTTCCAAAGAACATATGAATTTATCTGATTATTATAATCTGTCCGGCGAACAGGACGTAGCCCTGATCTTAGATAACCAGATTCTCGACGCAAAAGGAAAACTCCTTAACGGAACTGTCTATCTTGATTATGAAACTGTATGTTCTTATCTGAATGACCGTTTTTACTGGGATCACAATGAAAACAAACTTCTTTACACAACTGCAACAGATTTGATTTCTGCGGATGCAGACAGTACCAGCTATTATGTGACAAAGGATTCTCATTCCTTAGATCACCCAATTGTCAAGGCGGATGCCCAGACTGCATATATCGCAATCGACTTTTTAAAACTGTACTCCGATTTCTCCTATGAAGTACTTGACTCACCAAACCGTGTAATTCTTACGACTGCCTGGGGTGACTACACCACTGCGCCGGCGAAGCAAAAAACACAGCTCCGTCAAAAAGGCGGCATCAAGAGTCCGATCCTCGCAGATATTGGCAAAAACACGGAAGTTACCGTTTTAGAAACAGGAGATACCTGGACAAAAGTATCCACTGCAGAAGGAATCATCGGATATATCAAATCAAAAGCACTTGGCGCAACATCCACAAAAACGCTGACCAGCGATTATGTTGCGGAAGAATTTACACATATAAAAAAAGATTTTAAGATCAATATGGCATGGCATCAGATCACAAACGCAGATGCCAATACAACCATTGCATCCGTGCTTCAGAACACCAAGGGGATCAATGTTATCTCCCCTACATGGTTTTACCTGAATGACAATAACGGAAACATTGCCTCACTTGCAAGCTCCGACTATGTAAATTACTGCCACCAGAAAGGTATTGAAGTCTGGGCACTTGTAAGCAATCTGGAAAACAAAGATGTCGACACCACATCCGTTTTAACTTATACATCCAAACGTGAGAACCTGATCAATAACCTGATCTCCGCAGCTATTCAATATAATTTTGACGGTATCAATGTTGACTTTGAAGCATTAAGTTCTGAAGTCGGTGACTCTTATATTCAGTTCATACGGGAGTTGTCATTAAAATGTGCAAACAATGGCATTGTTCTTTCCGTGGACGATTATGTTCCCAGTAGTTTTACTGCATTCTATAATCGCGCAGAACAGGCAACTTTTGCAGACTATGTTGTTGTCATGGCATACGATGAACATTATGCCGGTTCTGAGGAAGCAGGATCTGTAGCTTCGATCGGCTTTGTAAAAGAAGGCGTTGCCAATACCTTAAAAGAAGTTCCGGCAGATCAGCTGATCTTAGGCATGCCGTTTTATGCCCGTGTATGGTCCGAGACACCTGTTGATGACACCACAGGTGCTGACAGCACAACACAGACATCCGATAACAATAATAACGACACTGATGAAACAGACAATGCTGCTGCCGATGCCCAGGCTGCCGATGAAGCTGCTGGCACCAGTGACTCAGCCGACAGCTATCAGCTTTTTACACTGGATTCCTATGCAACAAGCATGTCAGAGATTCAAAAACTGATCAGTACAAATGCTGCCGAACCGGTATGGTCAGACATTGACGGTCAATATTATGTACAATACGAAAACAATGGTATCACTTACAAAATATGGGTGGAGAATGCTGCTTCCCTGGAAGAGAAATTAAAAGTCCTTCAGGAAAACCAGCTTGCCGGCGGCTCCTTCTGGAAACTTGGTTTAGAGCTGCCTTCTATCTGGGACACTATCATTAAATACATCAATTAAATACAATCATTCAAATATTCAATCATTTTATTATGACATAAACCCCGGATATCGTGAATATTTTATAAAAACGATACTCCGGGGTTTTTATGAAAAAAAAGATAGAACTTATCATGGCTGTCTGTCTGGTGATCGCCGCATTTTTTCTTGGAAGTCAAAGCGCCATACTTGTACAAAACAGTCACATAGACACAAAAGGCACACCGGACACAGATTCCGCACATAATACAGAGCTTACCGGGGACACCGGACAGACCAGCTCACCTTCCGGTAATTTATCGATCGTGATCGATGCCGGGCACGGCGGTATCGATCCCGGCAAAGTCGGCACCAATGACGCACTGGAAAAGGACATCAATCTTGCACTGGCACTGAAACTTCGGGATAAATTCAAGCAGGATTCCATCCGGATTATCCTAACACGCGACTCGGACATCGGTCTTTATTCTGAGGGAAACACCAACAAAAAAGCGGAAGATATGCAAAACCGCTGTAAAATCATCACGGAGGCAGCCCCCATCTTTACGGTCAGCCTGCACCAGAACAGCTATCCGTCTCCGGAAGTCTGCGGTGCACAGGTATTTTATTTTGGTCAGTCGCAGGATGGAAAAAAACTGGCAGATACGATCCAGGACAGCCTGATCGCAAATGTTGATCCTGATAATCACCGCGTTGCAAAAGCAAATGAAAGCTATTATCTGCTCAAAAAAACACCCACACCTACCGTTATTGTAGAGTGTGGGTTTCTAAGTAATCCGACAGAGGCAGATCTTCTTTTGACAGACGACTACCAAAATAAGCTCGTAAATGCCATATATATCGGTATACAAAATTATCTATCGGAATCCATGTAGTCCGAAAATCAATTTTTATGCCTCCTGTGCGAGTGTTCCTTTTACTGCTTTGATAAAATGCTCTGCAATTCCATACAAACGTGAGGTCTGCACACGGTAAGTATCCTGATCCTCAGAGGTCGGAGTTTCATTCTTTGCATCGACTCCAAACGCTCCCATGGAGAAATGATTCAGATCAAGGTCCTTTATGTGTGCACAGTGTAATTCTGTAACATCATCATTCTCTCCGCCAAGCGAATCCATAAGATTCTGTGCCTGTTCTTCAAAGAGTTCTGCCGTCTCCTCTGAATCTGTGGCGACCAGTCCATGTATACCATCTTCCTTTGCCTGGAATGTCGCCGCGATCTTTCCGCGCAATTCACTTTCCATCATGATATCGACGATTCCTTTTTTGTCCACACCGCGCACGATTTTAACAGAAACATTCATAAGTTCATCATTGACCATTACTGGAACAGCATACTGCTCTTCTTTTGCAAGAATACTGTTTACGGAAAGCTGCGCGGAAAGCATTTTCATCTCACGCACATCAAGACTCGTCACATGATCGCTGTTTATCATCGTCTTCATCACATTTTCTGCAAGTTCGCCTAACTTCTCCTGTGCAGCCGCCATATCTGCCGGTTCTGAAACAGCTTCTCCAAATTCCTCTAACAATTCCTGCTTAATTGCTTCTAAATCATCCGCATCTACCTGATTGTCTCCATTGTGGTCTGCCATACTGCTTCCAAAAATCTTACGAAACATCTGATTACGCTGGTTGAGCATGGATTCCATTGCCAGCACATTTGATATTGTATTTGGAATATCATATTTATCCAAAATACGATAAATACTCTCATCCGCATTTGCTGCCTGCTCTAACTGCGCAAGCTGCTCTTTTGCATAATCTGCATCAATGCCACTCTCATCTGCCTGTTCTTTTGCCAGCTCCAGCGCTGCTTTAAATTCCTCCGGCGTCATGTTCTCCCAGTCAGAATCCTGATCAAACAACACTTTCGCACGCTCCGGTGTCAGTAATTCCGAAGCATCTTTTAAGCAGTTATTCTGATAGGCTGCCTCAATCTGATCCGTAATCGAGCTGCCATTGGATGTCCCGAATACGCCATTAAAATCAGAATCTACAGAATAATCCATCTTATTGCTGCGTTTTTCAGACCGCACAGCTGTCAGAAGATTTTTCATCGTAAGGGGCGATCCCTGCTGTATCAGTGCACCGATTGCTGCACCATCTGTATTTTCTACCTGTCGGATCAGACGATAGATTCCTATATAAGAGCTTCGCTCCTCCTCACTGATTTCGTGATTCTGTTCCATTTTCCAGAGATATTCACTGAATCTGCGGTTATCCTCCCTACCAGACTCATCGCTCTTAATGTTCTCTGCCTCCTGGTTTAACGATGTAAAATCCATTTCCAGTGGGTTGATCCCGCGTTTTATCATCTGTGTGACAACCGCCGGAGTCATATTTTTAAAGACACGCTGCACTTCTTCATCTGCTGCTTTCATCTGAAACACAGAATCCTGGGTGATCTCGATACTGTTATATCCAAGAATCCGAACCGCACGACGGTTTTCATCCGTCAGTTCCATATCAAGGTCGTTTAAAATATCATCCACGTTACGGAATGCCTTCTGGATGGAATCCCCCAGATCAGCTCTCGGTGCTGTCATCAGGGTCTCATACTGCTGACTTGCCTTTTCAAAAGAACTTTTCAGTTCCATACCGGCTTTATGGACACCATTGATCGTCGACACCTCGGCATCTTTCATTCCAAGCACATATGCCGGAACATAACGCATATCGGAAACTTTTTTATCGACCTCTCTAAAAAGTTCCACCTGCTCGTCGTTCACATCCACACCTTCAGATATCAGGAGATTTTTATAATATGCATTTTCCTGATCCTTCAGCTGTTCCACCAGTTTTACCAACGGCTCGGTGTCAATGGAAACCCCCTGTTTTAATAGACGGTAATTTGCTTCCACCGTCATTGCAAGACGAATTTCTTCTAACTGTCTGCGTGCCGTCAGAAGCTGCTGCCCTTTTGGGGTATAACTCTCGTTCGCAATGCTCTGCGCTGCATCCTCACTCTGAGCTTCAGGTGATGCCACAGTTCCCACCGTCTGGCTTTCTGATGCCGCCGTTCCCGATGTCCGGTTTGCCGCAGCTTCCCTTAAACTGTCCAGGGTAAGTGGCAATCCTTTTTCCACGATATAAGCAAGATCTTCATCCGTGGCATTTTCTACGGTATCCACAGCGTCTTTCGCCTGCTCCATCCATGTATAGCCGGACAGGATCACCGCATCCTGTGCGCTTTTCCCTTCGCTGACCGCCTCTGCTGCAAGTGCGGCAATATCTTCTGCCCCCGTGGTCAGTCCCGTCTGGCGCAGAGCCTGTGCATAAGTAAGATTCTCCTTCGTCAGCGGTATATCATTTTCTAACATCCACTTACTGGTTGCAATGGTATCATCATTTACTTCCAGTCCTGCTGATGCGATCACGTTTTTCACCTGTGGAAGGAAGGACGAAATATCCTGCTGTTCTGCCGGAATATAGCCTGCACTTGCAGAATGCTCAGCAAAATATATATTTCGCACCGTAGGCTCTAACCGATTATCAATCAGATATTTTACAGCGCCATCATCCAATGCGGATAAAGAATCCGCCATATTTACTGTCTCTGCGATCTGTTTAAAATTATCATCCGCAAGCGGCAGATCCGCTTCCCGCAGACTGTTTGCGATCTGAACTGCAAGTTCCGGACTGCCCGTGATCTGTGCAAGCTGTTCGAGATCAAGATCATCTCCAAATTTAGAAATATCCACCCCCGCCTTTGCCAGCTGTGCTTTGATCTTATCCGTCACGGTCACAATCTTATTGCTCGTGGTATCATCCAGCGAAAAGCCATCCTCCTGCATTTTTTCATAATCTTCCGGTGAAGTAGTTTCCGCAAGCACAGCCATCTGTGCTTTTCGCTCGCCTGCATCCATGGAACCGGACTGCTCTATTTCATCTATGACCGTCTTTTTCTCTTCTTTTGCCGGATTCAGATAAGTAACCTCTTTTGCCTGAAAAGACGTAGTTCCTGCAGATTTTTTACTACTCTCTGTCTTTACCGCATCCGCAAACATCTGAATTCCGTTTTTTTCTTCCACGGCGCCTGTCTGCGGCATTAAATCCATCACGCCCTTATTCTGCTGCTGTTGGTTATCTATTCTCATGATCCGACTCTCCTTGTCATTTCTGTTCTTACATACTTTCCGTACAGTTTTTCCTTGCCTGATTTCTGCTTTTCACTCAGTTATATCTGACCAATCCGGTTATATCAGGACAAAAGAATGGCGCATACTTTCACTTCCCTGAAATATCTGCGCCATCCATAGCTGATGTATATATCGGATACATCAGCACATTTATTAAGTTTTTCGATACGATTCCAAACGCTGTTCTGCTATTTTATACAGTTTTTAATAGCGGAATACTGCCACACCAAAGCCCGGAAGCGGATATGCAAACGAGTATGGTCTTCCATCACATTCCTTCGACACAGATTTATAATTTACCGGACGCTCTTTGCCGCTTCCGCCAAATTCTGCATCGTCACTGTTTAAAATCAGTTTATAAGTCTTGTGTTTTGGTACGCCTACGCGGTAGTCGCTGCGTTCCACCGGTGTAAAATTGCATACAAAAAGCAGATTATTCTTTCCGTCTTTGCTCTTTCTGATAAAGCTGAAAATACTGCGCTCAGCATCATTTGCATTGATCCATTCAAATCCACCCCAGCTGCTGTCAAGTTCATAGAGTGCCGGATTTTTCTGATAAATATGTAATAATTTCTTTACCCAGTTCTGCATATGCTTATGATCCGGGTTTTCCAGCAGATACCAGTCTAATTCTCTCGCCTCACTCCACTCCTGAAGCTGTGCAAATTCCTGTCCCATAAACAAAAGTTTTTTACCAGGATGTCCCATCATAAACGCATAGCCGACCATCAGATTTTTAAATTTATCTTCCATCTCGCCCGGCATCTTATTGATCATGGAACATTTCAGATGTACCACTTCGTCATGGGAAAGCACAAGAATGTATTTCTCACTCTCGTTATAACTCATGGCAAAAGTCATTTTGTGGTGATTATCCTTGCGGAAATACGGATCAAGTTTCATATAATCCAGGAAATCATGCATCCATCCCATATTCCATTTATAACTGAAATTCAGTCCGTCATCTTCCACACGGCCGGTGACTTTCGGCCATGCCGTAGATTCCTCAGCGATCATGACTGCTCCCGGGTTTCTTCCAAGGATCAGTGTATTGACATGCTTAAAAAACTCCACTGCCTCAAGATTCTTATTATCACCGTATTTATTCGGAACCCACTGTCCCGGCTGCTTTCCATAATCCAGATATAACATAGATGCCACTGCATCCACACGCAGCCCGTCAATATGATAATGCTCGATCCACATCAATGCACTGCCGATCAGGAAATTCTTTACTTCATTCTTGCCGTAATCAAATATCTTTGTACCCCAGTCCGGATGTTCTCCTTTTCTTGGATCCGCATATTCATACAGACATGTTCCATCAAACTCAGCCAGTCCATGTGCATCTTTCGGGAAATGCGCCGGCACCCAGTCTAGGATCACACTGATCTTGTGCTTGTGACATTCATTGATAAAATATGCAAAATCCTGCGGCGTTCCATAACGGGAAGTCGGTGCATAATAACCGGTTACCTGATATCCCCAGGAACCGTCAAACGGATACTCGGAAATACCCATCAGCTCAATATGTGTATATCCCATCTCCTTCACATACGGGATCAGATATTTCACAAGATCCCTATAACTGTAAAATCCGTCATCCTCTCTGCCCGGATGGCGCATCCAGGATCCCGGATGTACCTCGTAGATCGTCATAGGTTTTGCATAGATATCTTTGGTCTTTGCACGCTCTTCCATCCATTTTTCATCGGTCCACTTAAAATGCTCTATATCCGTGACGGCAGATGCCGTTCCCGGACGAAGCTCTGCATAATTTGCATATGGATCCGCCTTATAGAGCCGTTTTCCATCTTTCGTCTCTATCAGGTATTTATACAGTGCACCTTCCTCGATCCCCGGAATAAACAATTCGAATATTCCCATGGTATCCGGCTCTAACCTTGTCATTTCATCTGCCGTTTCATCCCATCCGTTAAAAGAACCAATCACCCATATTCTTGCGGCATTCGGAGCCCACACATCAAAACATACTCCACGAATTCCATATTGATCCGTAAAATGAGCCCCCAGTTTCCGGTAAATCTCGTAATGCGTCGCCTGTCCAAATAAATAGCGATCCAACTCTGAAAAATTAGCCATACCCTTACACCCCTTTATTTTTATGTCATGATTATAGCCTGTATATTTTAGATTCCAAAATCTTTTTCGCGAAGAATCACATAATCTTCATCATCATATCTTCTGGACGTAATAATGCTAAATGCTTTTCGTAAACCGCCCTTCTCAGATTTATGAATCGCATCGTCCACAATCTCTTTTACCTCTGTAAGCGTTGTTGCCTTGTCATATTTCTGAATATTGCTGATACTGTTGTAAAGTGCCAGAATACCCATCTCATCTATTGTATAGCCAAGTTCGTTTGCATACGCTTTCGCAAATGAAACAAGCTCATCACTGGTAAATATCGGAATATTGATCTTCTCAGAGAAACGGGAAGCAAATCCTTCATCTCTGCCGAGTGCCTTCTCAATTCCACGGTGTGTATCTTCCATAATGACAAATAATCCGCTTGTATCACTTTTCAGAAGAAGTGCCAGCCGGACTGCCGTTTCTTTGGAAATATCTCCGGCTTTCTCTATGATCAGACAGCCCCCGGAAATTTTCTTTAACAGTGATGCTACATCCTTTTTATTCAGTGCGGAAGCTTCAATCTTTCCAACCTTTCCTTTTGGTTTTCCGGTTTCTTTCTGAAGTGCTTTCACCATAGCCGTTGCAAGGACTGTTTTGCCACTTCCGCTGCCACCCTGGATCACCATATTTCCGGTAGAAGCATCCTTTCCTGTTATCAGATGTCTTGCCGCACCTGTAAGTGCCTGACAAATCTGTTCTTCCATTCCCTTGATCGAAACAAAATAGGTAAATATCCCCCGAAGTTCTTCACCCAGTGATGTAACTGCCTCAAAACCGGTCTCATCCTCAGGCTCTGTGATCTCCGGAAGGACTCTTTCCACCCGGTCCTCTTTCTTAAGAACCTCTTTCGTTACCTCAACTGCCGTGTTGTCAGCCAGCTCTTTCTGTGTGATATCATCCGTTGCGCTTTCCGTATCGGTAATATGCTCTACCGCTTCGGCTAATGCCTGTTCCGTTACCACTTTGCCAAGATCGATCGTGTCTGCGGTAACTATATCAAAATCATCTGCTTCAGATGTTTTCTCTTCACTAATATCTGAAACTTCTTCTGCCGCCTTCTCCTCTGTACTGAGATCTACAGTTTCCTCCTCCGTTTCTTCTGCGGAGAGATCTGCGATTTCCTCATCCGGCTGAGATCCCGGTATCTGCTCCTGTCCGGATATTTCCACATCTTCTGTCTCCTGCATCATCCCGGATACTTCTTCTGCAAGCTCCGCTGCATTCACTCCTGGCCCAGATATCTCTCCCATTGACGCTGCCGGCTCCGGTTCCATTGCGGACGCTGCTGTTCCGGCTGCCTCTGCCAGCTGTTTATCGATATCCGCCGTCTCTGTCGATATCCGGTCAATCTCTTCCTGTAAGATCTGATTCATGTTTGCAACCATAGCTGCTGCCCTGTCATTTTCTAACGGCTTGCCTTCTATGTACTGATCCTGCAGTATATCTTTTGGAGCAACACCTGCATCAAGCTTTGGAATAATGTCTGCAAGACGTCCCATAATTTCTTCTGCTTCCTGCAGCGCACGCGCCTTTGCAGATTCAAGTCTGCGCTGCTTTGCATCTTCTAATGCAACTTCTGCGGCATATTTCGTCTTTTCCCACTCAGCAAGCACTTCTTCAATGCTCATCTGACCTGTGATCTGGTGCTCTAATGCCGTTTTCTCCGGCATATACATCCCAATCTGTCCATCATGTTCTTCTGCAAGCAGCTCTTTGAAATTGATCTTTAACGAATCATCGATCTCGTGATCCGTCTCTATATGTTCCAGCGTATCTTCCTCTTCCTCAGATGGATCATATTCTTCTTTCGGAAGCTGCAGATATGGAATCTCCTCCACAAGCTTTTTGATGTTGTCCATACTGTCTGTAACAGTTTCTTTTTCCGTCGCCTGCATGATCTGCTGCATGCTCTTTTGCAGCTCTTCCTGCAGATTCTGTGTATTAAACCGTTCCGGTGAAAGCTTCACATCCGGTATCTGTACGGTTTCATTCACGATCTCACCGGAGTCAAGCTCCTCCTCCGGTCTGACCTCAACAACACCTTCGCGTTTCTGACAAAATCTGCGATACTTTTCTTCCTGCTGTTTATTTAACGGCTGATAGATCATCTTCAGTTCTAAGGCACGCTCTACATATGGACCGTCACCAAACCACAGTACCAGTTCATCACATGCCTCCACACACTTATCTGCCATACCTGCTTTATGATACAGACATGCAAGTTCAAATGCCCATTCTTCGGTATATTCCTGCTCTTTTAACTCCTCTAAAATTCCGATCAGAGTTTCTATATTTGCACCCTGGGCTTTGCAGATCTCGTATTTCAACACATATTTCAAATTATCATGTGGTGCGATCTCCACAAATTCCTGATAATAATCTTTCGCCTCATCAAAATTTTTCATTTTAATGGCAACTTTTGCCAGGCGGTAAATGATCATTCTTCCAATTGGAGACCGGTCATATGCCATAAGCAAAACCTCACGGCTGTCTTCTAAACGACCGGTATTCTCATAAATCTCTCCAACTTTTACAAGTGCATTTACATTTTTTATTTTATTCCAGTTAATCGTATCAGCTATCTCTGCTGCCTTTTCATAATTATGTTCGGCCGTCAGAGATTTCATCTGATCCAGCTTTAATTTATATTCATATTTATCCAAATTATGCCACCTCAGAACGCGCTATTCTTTTGCTGCTTCTTTTGTTCTTAGTTTATCATACGCACATATAGATGTCAAAATTTAATCTTAGAAAAAAAAGCCATGATACAGGCAAAAAAAGAGGGTTTGCAGTCTGCCATACCCTCTTTTCTATCATTGATCTTATTCTTCTTTTTTACTCTCTTCTATGGATTCCTCGATATGTTTTCCATGATGTTTTTTCAACTCTTTTTTTGACGGATTTTTATCATAAACAGGCTGATTACTCTCCTTGTCAACTTTAGTCAGATATACATATGCCAGTGTATCTGTTGTAAGTCCACGCTTTTTCAAAAAATATGATACCGTTTTCTGTGCAACATAATAAATCACGGCCATTAACGGCACACCGAGCAGCATACCTGGGAATCCCCATAATCCGCCAAATACCAGAATTGCAAATACAACCCAGAATGCCGATAATCCGGTAGAGCTTCCAAGGATCTTCGGTCCAATGATATTTCCGTCAATCTGCTGTAACACAACGATAAAGATCAGGAAATATAATCCCTGTATCGGATTCTGAAGCACGATAATGATAAAGGACGGCACCGCGCCGATAAACGGCCCGAAAAACGGTATAACGTTCGTGACACCGATGATCACGGCGACTAACACCGTATCCGGCATCTTCATGATGGCAAGCACGATATAGGCGAGCACACCAATGATCGCCGAATCTAATATTTTACCACTGATAAATCCACTGAAAATCTCATTGCTCTTACGGACAGTATCAACGATAACATTTGCCCGCACCGGTTTAAACATCGCATATACGATCTTTTTCGCCTGTCCTGCAAAATGTTCCTGGTCTGCCATCACATAGACTGAAATGATCAGACCGACGATCACATTTAAAACGAATTTGACACCATAGATCACACCGCTTGTGATCGATGTAAGATAAGTCTGTACCTTTGAAAAAATATCATCTTCAAAAAAGGTCTCAACCGTATCCGTTATTTTGTCTACGCCCTGCTGTATCATGGACGCAAGTTCCGTATCACCGTTTGTCACCTCGTCTACCCATTTCGTCAGATCCTTTGCTTCCTGTGGAAACGATGTGATCATGCTCTGGATACTCGCAGAGATAGATGGAACGATCGCCGCCACTAAAAGCACACAGATTCCCACTAAAAATACCAGTGATCCGGTAATTGCTATTCCCCGTGATGTCTTTTTCGCTTTGCGTTTGCTTTTCATCCGCGGCTCTAAAAACTTAAGCAGGTGTCCCTCTAAAAATTTCATGATTGGATTTAACAGATATGCGATCACTACACCGATAATGATCGGCTGTAAGATCAAAGACAGCTTCTTCCAGAAGTCTGTGAATCCATTGTAACGGTAGATCATAAAGAAAAACAGTATGCAGCAGCAGAAAGTCACAAATACGACCAGTGCGATGATGACATACTGTGGTTTTAATTCCCATTCTGTTTCCTGGGATGTTTTTTTTATCTTTTCCTGTTCGTCCAAATTGCCATCCTCCGTCTTATCTAATATTTTCATTATAACCTTCGCAGACAGGCAACGCAATCAGATTTTGCTGAAATTTTTGTTAATTACTGGATTTTGCAAAAAGGGACACCGGTGCTCATGCGCCGATGCCCCAAAATATCAGTCTGCGGTTTTACCCTCTGTAATAATTGATCAGACAGCCCTTTAAGATGATCTCTCTCTCATCATCAGTCATCGCACCAAGTCCAAGTTTAAACTCTTCTGCCTTTCCATCTTTGATCACATACGCTGTAATCTCGGACTGTTTGTCCTCGACTGCTTTACGGATATTCGGGATGTATAAGTAGTCAAGATTCTTGAACGGCAGTTCGCCCTCCGGGATGATGAACGGAAGCATACCCCAGTTGATGAGGTTCGAGCGGTAACGCTTGGTTGCATACTCATTTGCAATGTTTGCCCAGCCTCCAAGTACTTTCTGGCAGGAAGCAGCCTGCTCACGCGCGGAACCGTCGCCAGGTTTTACTGCAAAGATGGTACTTCCGAAACCGATTTCTCCATTAGAATGGTTATCCTCAAACTTTGTCTCCGGAAATGCTTTATCGATCGCATCCATAACCGGTCTTAACTCCTCGACTGCTTCTAACGGGCAATTTCCGGCTTCTAAGGCTTTCTGCGCTTTCTGGATCTCTTTTGCCCGGCCCACGTACTGCGGATCTTTTCTGGAAAGTGCAAACTCTGCAAGTCCAAGCGGGTTGGAACGGAAGGAGGATGTCTCTCCGGACGGGATCAGCTCGTCTGTGGTCGTGACCGGATCGTGGATCTCGGATACCACTTTTAATACCATATTTTCCGGCAATGCACTCATTGCCGGCCAGTCTTTGATGTTTGGTCCAAACTGGATTTCAACGGAAGGATCTGCTACACCCTTGCTGTCAAAGACACGGTTTGCGTAAATATTTTTATCGAAGAAGTACTTCGGTTTGCTAAAGTTCACATCCACATCGGTTGCGGCTGTCAAAAATCCCTTGTTTGCGGCTGTTGCTGCGATCGAACGTGCATCCATCAGCGCAACGGAGGCAACCTGTCCCTTCTGTACCTTGGAGCCTTCACGGTTCGGGAAGTTTCTGGTGGAGTGGCGGATGGAAAATGCGTTGTTTGCCGGTGTATCGCCAGCGCCAAAGCACGGTCCGCAGAATGCCGTCTTAACGATCGCACCTGTCTCCATCAGGGATGCAACTGCACCATTCTTTACTAACTCCATATAGATCGGCGTACTTGCCGGATATACGCTTAACGTAAACTCATCCGGTCCGATGCTCGCACCCTTTAAGATGTCTGCTGCATCACAGATATTCTCAAATCCACCGCCTGCGCAGCCTGCGATGATACCCTGATCTACATAGAGTTTTCCATCTCTTACTTTGCTCTTTAAGTCCAGTTTGACCGCACCGTCAAAACTTACCTCTGCACGTTTCTCACAGTCATCTAAGATGTCCATCAGGTTTGCGTTTAACTCTTCGATCGTGTAAGTGTTGCTCGGATGGAATGGCATTGCGATCATCGGTTTGATCTTTGAAAGGTCGATCTCGATCATTCCGTCATAATATGCCACGCTGCCCGGATTCAACTCTTTGTAATCCTGTGGTCTGCCGTGGATCGCATAAAACTCTTTTACTTTGTCATCTGTTTTCCAGATGGAAGAAAGACATGTCGTCTCTGTCGTCATAACGTCCACACCGATTCGGAAATCAACGCTTAAGTTTGCAATGCCCGGTCCGACGAACTCCATGACTTTATTCTTTACATAACCTTTATCAAATACTTCCCCAATAATGGCAAGTGCAATATCCTGCGGTCCGACACCTTTCATCGGTGTGCCTGTCAGATAAACGCCGATCACACCCGGCATATCGATATCATAAGTCTTGTTTAAAAGCTGTTTTACAAGCTCCGGTCCACCCTCGCCGACTGCCATGGTACCAAGTGCGCCATAACGTGTGTGGGAATCAGAACCAAGGATCATCGCTCCGCCTGCCGCAAGCATCTCGCGTGCAAACTGATGGATGACTGCCTGATGAGGCGGTACATAAACCCCGCCGTATTTCTTTGCACAGGTTAAACCAAACATGTGGTCATCCTCGTTGATCGTACCTCCGACTGCACACAGGCTGTTGTGACAGTTCGTCAGCACATATGGGATCGGGAACTTCTCTAATCCTGATGCTCTTGCTGTCTGGATGATTCCGACAAATGTGATATCGTGGGATGTCAGCTTGTCAAACTTGATCTGAAGTTTGTCCATATTGCCGGATGTATTATGATTTTTTAAGATACCGTAAGCAATCGTATTTTCTGCCGCCTGCTCTTTGGTCACTGCTGCCCCGGTCTTTTTTACGACCTCTTCGATGGCATTTGCACCGTCCGGTACCAGTTCATTTCCATTTACGAGATATACACCGCTATCGTATAATTTCATGGTTTCCTCCATTCTTTTGCCCATTTTCTATTAGATCCATTGTTTAAAATTATATAGACAGCATCAGCAAAAATCAAGTACTTTTACACGTTAAACCGAAAGCATTGGAAAGCGCATGCCCTATCTGCTGAAAACAGCCGTAAATTTACTCTCTTATTCATCCGTATCTATTGTTTCCCTGTACATCGGGAATGTGATCGAAGCCTTAAACAGATCTCCGTCCACCCCGATGAAAAAGATGCCGCCCATAAGCTGTGTCAGACTCTTTGCAATGGAAAGCCCCAGTCCGCTTCCCTCGGTCGTTCTTGAGGCATCCCCACGGATAAAACGCTCTGTCAGATCTCCCGCATTACTGTTTTCCAACGCAAGGGAACGCTCCGAAACATTTTTGATGGAAAATGTCACTTTTTCCTCCAGTACATGCACATCCACATAAACTCTTGTTTTTTCCAGCGCATATTTTGCAACATTATTATAAAGGTTTTCGATGACACGGTAGAACTGTCTGCCGTCCGCAAGGATCATCACTTCCGTTTTCGGGAGTTTGGTGACGATTGTAAGCTCTTTCGCCTCAAATTTTTCATTAAACTCGCCTGCCGTCTGATAGATCAGCTCCACTAAGTCAATCTTTTGCATATCCAGTTTGACATTTCCGGATGTAATACGCGATGTCTCAACCAGATCCTCCGTCAGCTGCTTTAACCGCTGTGACTTGGCATCCAGGATTCGGATATAACCATTCACCCGTTCATTATCAATATGTTCCAGTTTGATCAGATTGACATAATTAATGATCGAGGTCAGCGGTGTTTTGATGTCATGTGAAACATTCGTGATCAGGTCTGCCTTCATGCGCTCATTTTTCGTACTGTCATCCACCGCATGCAAAAGACCGCTGCCAATATTATTGATCGCTTCGGCAAGTTTTTTATCCTCACCATGCAGTCCTTCTGTGTCGATCTTGTTGCTTAGCACACCTTCCGTAATTTTTTCCACGCCTTCATATACCTGATAATGTTCCACTGCAGAACGCAGCAGGAGATATGCCTCCATGCCGCTGAAGATTAAAAGCAGTACCAGACAGATTACCCGGTGGTAATAAAAAGCTCCCATCGCAAGCACGAAACAGACGATCATGTGGACTGCAAAGACAACCAGCACGCTCACCGTCACCGTCCGTTTTTCAAAAAACTTGTCCATCCCTTTTACAAACCAGCAGGCAAGGCTGTTTTCCCACATCACTTCCGCCTTCATCCGGCGCACCATGCTCAGATAAAAAATGAGAAACAGTACATCAATCAATAGACTGACCGTTCCCGATGCGACCAACAGTCCCGACACGTTCCACGTTTTATTATTTACATGGGACAAAAGCATGATGAGCTCACTGGTTGCTGCAATAAATACGGCGGTCACGATCTCTGTTTTTATCCGGTCCACAAAATTAAGATGAACTCCTTCTTCCCCATCTCTGTGTCCGGTTGCAAGTGTCAGATATACAAGACTTAATACCCATCCCATCAGACTGACCAGCGCAGCAACAATACTGACTTTGATCCACGGATGCAGTCTTACATACTCCATCTCGGCATCATACAGATCGTCTTTTGCCGTCAGATCCGTATCCACTCCGATCACAAGCACCACATTTTCCAGTGGCAGATACATCTGGTTATTATAACTGTCAAAAAAGTAATTCTCCATGCCGCGGATATCCGTTCCAAATTCCTTTTTCTCCATATCATAGATCAGATAATCCCCCATGGTCTTTGCCTCCATGAGAACAGTCTGTGTATCAAACTCCTGGCCTTCCACCGAATCCGGCTGATTGGTATACCACACCCCATTCTGTTTATACCAGTAACAGAAATTGGTGTCTTCACGCTTAAACTCATTTGTATACTGCAGATAACGCTTATCGTCCTCCGCACTCCGCTTATTGCCTTTTTGTAACAGATGCAGATAATCGGTCAGTTCACTGCATTTCTGCTCCATGCATTTGGTATAGTAGCCCGAATTAAAAAAATCATCTGTACCGATATCCGTTACCTGCAGAATATTTTTGCTGATCAGTGATGCCAAAAGATAGACAGCGATGGTAAGTATTACCGTAAAAAACAGGTGCAGGATCATCCCTGCCAGCTTACTGCCGTATGTGTATGATTTCTTTTCCATATGAAGTCTCCATCCCCGTGCCGGACATTATCCTGTATGCCGGCGTACGGAATCCCTCCCAGAATCAGTTCTTGTCGATCTTGTATCCAACGCCCCACACAACCTTTAAATAGCGCGGCTCCTTCGGATTGATCTCGATTTTTTTACGGATGTGGCGGATATGTACTGCCACCGTATTGTCCGCTCCGATCGCATCCTCATTCCAGATGCTCTCATAGATCTGATTAATGGAAAATACCTTTCCCTGATTTTTGACCAATAATAAAAGGATGTTGTACTCGATCGGTGTCAGCTTTACCACTTCTCCATCCACGGTCACTTCTTTTAAATCATCATTGATCGACAATCCACCGACTGTATACACCGATGCGCTGCTCTCTGCCGCATTTCCAAGCTGGGTATAACGCCTTAACTGTGATTTGACCCTCGCTACCAGTTCAAGCGGATTAAACGGTTTCTCCACATAGTCATCTGCCCCGATGTTAAGTCCTAAAATTTTATCCGCATCCTCCGTCTTTGCAGACAAAATAATGATCGGAATGCTGCTCTCCTCACGGATTTTTAAGGTCGCACGGATTCCGTCCAGACGCGGCATCATCACATCCATGATCAGAAGATGAACCTCATTTTCTTTTAAGATCTCCAGTGCTTCTTCGCCGTCATATGCCTTTAAAATATGATACCCTTCCTGCTGTAAATATATTTCGATCGCTTCCACGATTTCCTTATCATCATCACACACTAAAATTGTCTGCATAAGTTCCTCCATTCTTTTTGTGTCTTACTTCAAGTATTACACCAGATCTTACATTTATTTTAACAGGAAAGTTTAAATTGTTATAGAGCGGATTTCTTAATATTCCTTTAAATTCCCACTGCATATACAACATTTTCCACATTTCTTAATTTAATTTAAGAAATTGGCCTTAAATTTAAGAAATACTTTATTGCATCCTATTCATCCCCGCCTTATGATATCTTTCGTACCCGTACTGGTACACACAGGAATTCCGTAGATTTTCCACAGTTTTCCCGTAAATAAAATAAGTTTTACACAAAACGGAGGATAGTGTGAAAAATACATTTTTCACACGCAAGATTTGTGCTTACGCACAAACTTGATATGCGCAAAAGACAGCGCAGGAATGGAGGATTCTTATGAAAAAAAATGTGCACACTGCAGGCAAAAGCAGAAAGCAGAAAAAAATCATGCTCCTTATTCTGGAGTTTGTGATCATTCTGCTCCTCGCCATTGCCCTTTTTATCACAACCAAATTATCAAAAATTGAAAAAAATAAGTTAGACATGAACGATGTTTCCATCAATGACGATCTCTCCGATGAGACAAAAGAAGCGATGGCTCATTACAAAACGATCGCACTCTTCGGACTCGACAACCGTTCCAACGGCAGCCTCTCCAAAGGAAACAGCGACGTTATCATGTTGGCAAACATCGATACGAAACAGCATACCATCAATCTGGTATCTGTTTACCGTGATTCTTATTTAGATACCGGAAACGGCACTTACCAGAAATGCAACGCAGCCTACGCAAAGGGCGGACCGGAACAGGCACTGTCCATGTTAAATACCAATCTTGATCTTGCAATCACCGACTATGTAACCGTCGACTTCAATGCGATCATTGAATGTGTCGACCTGTTAGGCGGTGTCGACATCACGATCACCGATGATGAGGCAAGTCTGATGATCGGTTATATGAAAGAATTAAATGAACTGACCGGACACAATTCCACACCACCTGCCTCCGGCGGAACTTACACCTTAGACGGCGTACAAGCATGCGCCTACGCACGAATCCGTTATGGCGGCGGTGATGACTACCGCAGAACCGAACGCCAGCGTACTGTTTTGACCGCAATGATGCAGAAAGCGCAGAAATCCAACATTCTGACACTCAACAAACTGATCAACGCAGCTTTTGGGGACATTCAGACCAGTTTTTCCAACACGGATCTCCTTGCCCTTGCCACAAAAGTTTTCAGTTATGACATTGGAGATACAACCGGTTTTCCATATGAAAAAACAACGCACAAATATGATAAGATCGGCGATGTTGTCATTCCGTGCGATCTTGCTTCTAACGTTACACAATTACATCAGTTTTTATTTAATGATGAAAATTATACCCCATCTGCAACAGTTCTTTCAAACAGCCAGCAGATCATCTCTAATACAGGATATAAACAGGGAGACGGCCATTAAGGCTGTCTCCCTGTTTTGTCAGTCAATTTCCCAGTTCATTTATTTTTTCCCTGATGGCGTCCATTTGTCCGGCCACATCCTGTATGGACTGCTCTATCTTTCTTTTCCGTCTTTTTACCAGCAGTCCCCATTGTAAAAACAATACTCCATCGATGATAAGATACAACACCGGCAGACTGATCCGTTTCCCTGCTACATACCCGATAAAGACATACAGGATCATTGGATTTATGACCGCAATGGAAATCATCGTTGTCAGGTCACTTCTGCGTCCCGTAAAAACATACAGGCTTTCCCATTTTTTGTGAAACTCTTTTTCCTCCGGCTTCTCTAACATCACATTCTCCTTTTACTCTTTATGATGTCTGGAGAAGAAAGAATGTTTCTCCGGTTTCTTCTCGCCGGAAGCTTCTCCGCCCTCTTTCCAGTGGAAATATTCCGCATCCAGATTGACATTGACATTTACCTCTGCTTTTGGCGCAGCTTCCTCTGGCGTATCTTCGGGAATTTCTTCGGGCAGTTCATTTTCCGGCACGATTCCTGCCTTTTCAAAATACTCCTGGTTGATCTTAATTTCCGGTTTGATCGCAGAATAAGGCGATGGCTCTGTCTCCCCCTTTTCCTTTGCCCTTTCTTTTTCAATCTCACGGTTACGATCCTCGATCAGATTCAGATATTTGTCCGTATCAGCAAGATTCTGCAGATGTCCTTTCAGGTCTGACTGGTCTCTCCTTACAACATCTTTTTCTTTCTGAAGTTTTTCATTGGCATCCTTATAAATCTCCTGCATGGCATCCGTTGCCCTCTGCATGATTTCCTGTACATGCCGCAGTGCCTCATTGGTATACATAACAGACGCAGCATACACATCCTCCGCTTTCCCGCTGGCATCTTTTAAGATATCTTCTCCGATTTTTGCCGCCTCACGTCTTGCACGCTCCTTGCCCCGCGTTGTCAGTTCATACTCATCCAGCATCGCGTAAATGGCCTTATTTAGCTCTGCAAGCAGCTCTAACATTCTTTTTTTATCAAGGATAATTTTACTGCCAATACTGTCATAAGCTTCACTGCCTGCAAGCAATATATGCATTTGTCTTAAAATTTCTTCCGTTTTGTCCTGCGCGCTCATGGTTCTTCTCCTGCTTTACTTCCGCTGCGTCTTTTTCCTGTCTGGTATTTTACTAATTTTAACACTAACCGTATCAGCAAAACAACCAGTAAAATAGCGATCAATACTATTCCTGCGATCATGACGGCATATTTATTCGGATTTTTTATTAATTTTATGAGATTGAACGAATCATCTACCACTTTTCTTTCATGCAATCCGGCATAATATTGTGGAATATCCGCAATTCCATCTCCATTTTCATCCGGGAACGACTCCATATAATGTGCGATCGCCGTCCATGCCTTTAATTCCCCGCCATTATCTGTCAAAATCACATCTTCAAAATTTTCAATCGGTGTTCCGTCTGCCTTTTTCGGCACAACAGACAACAGTCCATACGATGTTTTCGTCACCGCAGACAGCATCTGCCCACTGTAAAGATCTGCCACCACGCGATACAGTTTATCATCTTCTAACTCCCTGCGATTGCCATCTGCATCCAGCAGATACACATCGGTAACACGGTTTAAGATCATACGATGCGGGTTGTAAGTAAACTGCAAACCGTACATATACAAACGTGCAGATGTCATCAGATCAGACACGGATGCGTCGATTTCTGCCACAGTTTTTAACTCTTTTCCTGTCAGATATGCTTCGATCAGCGGATACCCCGGCACACCGTCCGCACCGATTCCAAGTGAAAACGAATTAAACACATCCTCCACCGTAATGTTTCCTTTTGTATAGGTATCACGGATCGTTCCACTCGGCGCGATCGCCACATCCACGGGAGTGCCATTATAATCCGTACTGTTTGTGACCGCATAAGCATAGGCATCTGCGATGAGATCCCCCAGATTATGCTCGGTATGGATGTTGTAGAGATCCTCCAGGCTGTCAAATGCTACATCATTTTCCGCAAGTACCTGTTCTCTCGTAAACCCAAACTGTGCCAGATAATCGGTATCCACCGTCGCCATAAAAGAATTGATTTCTTCCTGTGTAGCAGCATTCTCTGCAATGTCCGTCTCGATTGGAGTAAGTTTATATTCTTTCATGTTCCATCGGCCATCATCCTTTTGTTCTAAGGATAAGGAACCTAAATACTTGCCGTACTCACCTGCGGAAACGATATAAGTATCCCCATGCACAATCGGCTCATCCAGTTTCGTATGCGTATGTGCGCTGACGATCACATCCAGATCCGGCACTTTTTTCGCAAGAATCTCATCTTCTGACTTTGACTCATCCTCTGAAGTTCCACTATGGGAAAGACAGACGATAATATCCGCATCTTCGTTTTTCTTAATTTCAGCTACGGTCTTTTTTACTGCTTCCACCGGATCCGTAAACTGCAGTTCGCAGGTCGGTGCACATGCCAGTGCATCTTTTCCGAATACGCCAAGCAGTGCCACCCGGACATCGCCCTTTTGCACCATCACATAATCTTTCACACCGTATTCCGTAAATGCATCACGGATCTGCTGCTGTCCTTCTGAGAATCCCTGCTGTTCCATGGCATCCCAGTTGATATTACAGACAAGAAGCTCCGGCACGGTATCTCCGCTTTCCGCCGCGGTTTCAAGCATCTTAGCAAGCCCCTTTGAACGATAATCAAATTCATGGTTGCCAAGTGTTGTCGCCTCACAGCCCAGTGCCCCTAACATCCGAATCTCTGCCGCCTGTGTCTCAAAAACGGTCTGCACCAGCGTTCCCATGGAAAAATCTCCGCCATCCACCACCAGTGTATCCGGGTCTTTTTCTTTCTGTTCATCGATCAGTGTCTTAATCCTTGCAAACCCGCCGATCATTTCCTGTTTTTCATCTACTACCGTTGAAAAGCTGTTCAGATGAGAATGTGTGTCATGCACGAACATGATATCTATTGTTTTCAAGTCCGTCTGGTCTGCCGCCTTCACATTGCCGGACATCCCCGTCATTCCCAAAACCAGAACAAAAACAAGGACTGCAGCCAGTCCCATTTTCCAATTTTTAATCTTTTCCCGTAACATATAAGTCTCCCTGTTTTACAAAGCATAATTTTACTTATATTTTACTTGAACTTTTAAAATTAGTAAATGGTGGTGCAGTCCTAATTTTCACTTTATCCAAAATATTTTTTACAATAGATTGATCCTGTCTATGCAACCGTAAATTTCTTTGTGTCCTTCCGCAGCATCAAAGATGCTTCCTGCGTCTGTTTCATCAGTACACGCATATCTTCTGCCTGTCTGTCAACATTGGTAACACGCTCTGCAATGCTTCCGGTACTTGCCGCACCATCATTCGCAGCTTTCGTTACCTCCTGTATATTTGCAACCACTCCGCTGACTGAAGCTAAAAGCTGTTCGGATGCCGCACTGAAATCCGTTACAAGTTCTTCAACATAGTTTGCATCTTCATTATAAGTATCTGCCATTTTTTCAAAATCATTAAAACTCTCCGTGACGTCTCCTCCCACAAACTCTAACAGACGTTTTGCATCTGTGGTCAGTCTTGCAACTGCTGTCTGGACACGCTCTGTCACTTCCTGGATATTCCCGACCGTGCTCGCCGACTGCTCCGCAAGATTACGGATCTCATCTGCAACAACTGCAAATCCTTTTCCCGCCTCTCCGGCTCTTGCGGCTTCAATTGATGCATTCAAAGCCAGCAGATTTGTCTGCGAAGTGATTCCCATGATGGACTCCGCAAGAACACCGATCTGCTCCACGACTTTTGCATTTTCCAGTGCTTCCGATAAGCTCTCATTGATTTCCCCATGCACTTTCCTTATATTTGCACGGCCTGCACTGATTTTTTGTTTCGTATCAGCCGCTCTGGTATGGATCTCGTCAACTTTTCCGTTTCCCTCCTGCGCATGCTCTGCAATTCCTTTTGCAGCTTCCTCAATCTCTCCGGACATCGTATTCACTTCCTGTGCGGCTGCTGCGGTCTCCTGATTTCCGGCTGCAAGTTCCTGCGTGATACCGGATACACTGTCGATCTCGTCCGCAAGTTTTGCCAGTGCCGTCTCTGCTGTTCCAACCGTTTCATCCAATGTATCCGCTTCGCGCTGTACATAGCCGATCAGATGTCTCATATTGTGATGAATGTCACGGATGCTGCGTGCCAGAATACCGATCTCATCTTCACGTTTCAGGTATTTTTCCTCCACACGCTGCGTAAAATCGCCCTGTCCCATTTTTTTTGCAAACAGCGCAGATCTTTTGACGCCCGATGTAATGTCGAATGTAAGATACAGTACCCATATATCCGTGAGTATACACATAATAACCATAAAATAGAAAAACTGATCCTGTTTTGCTTTCTTTTCCTGCTGCATTTTCTGCAATATCGGCTGCAGTTCCTGTTGTATTTCTTCCTGGGAATATTCCGGATGTTCCTCACTTACATATTCTTCCATGCTGGCGATCGCATCATTACGGATAGCACCCATATTTTTATCTCCGACAACTACTCCATATGATCCGATTATTAAAATCTCAATAATCAGAATCGTCATTTTTACCTTTAATGATACTTTTCCACTTAGGGTCACATCAATATCCTCCTTTGTTCTTTCTGATTTATTCTCATAAACGGTCCTATATTGGTTTCATTCTACTATCATTTAATTTTGATTGCAATATACATCTTTGACAATTTATCAGGCTTTTGTTTCCTGTCTGGTGTATTCCAGTCATGAATTTTTAAATTCATAGGACGTAATTTCCTATGAATTTAAAAAAATACGGCATATCCTGCCGGACACACCGCATTTTCATATTTCTGTTTATTTTAATGCTGCAGGATTGATCTTCTTTGTGCGGATATCCTCTTTTAACAGTGCAAGGAAATCTTCCCTGGAAACTGTGGTGGAATTCTGCTCTCCATGCAGTCTGTAACTTACGGTTCCGTCAGCTGCTTCGTTCTTACCAAGTACTAACAGATACGGCACTTTCTCCATCTGTGCTTCACGGATACGGTAGCCGAGTTTCTCGTTTCTCTCATCGATCTCAACACGGATTCCGTTATCATCGAGATATTTGTATAAGTCATGTGAGTATGCGTTAAGTTCCTCATCCTCATTTTTTACCGGAAGGATCTTAGCCTGAACCGGAGCTAACCATAACGGCAGGTTTCCTTTTGTCTCCTCTAAAATATATGCCATGAAACGGTCGAGGGAACCAAGGATCGCTCTGTGTAAAACGACCGGCGTTTTCTTTGTTCCGTCACTGTCAATATAGGACAGATTGAATTTTGCCGGCAGACAGAAGTCTAACTGGCAGGTGGAAAGTGTATACTCATTACCGATCGCCGGTTTTACGTTTACATCCAGTTTCGGTCCGTAGAAAGCAGCCTCACCGATTTCTTCTGTGTACTCGATACCAATATCGTCAAGTACTTTACGGAGTGCATTCTCTGCATTGTTCCACATCTCATCATCATCATGATATTTTACTTTATCTTCCGGATCTCTTAAGGAGAGTACACAGCGGTAATCTGTGATATTGAAATCTTTGTAAGTATCAAAGATCAGCTCAACCACTTTTGCAAACTCTGATTCGATCTGCTCCGGTGTTACAAATAAATGTGCATCATTCTGGCAGAAATGTCTTCCTCTCTCGATACCCTTTAAAGTTCCACTTGCCTCAAAACGGAAGTCATGTGCGATCTCACCGATACGGATCGGAAGATCTTTATAGGAATGCATTCTGTTTGCATAGATCATCATGTGATGCGGGCAGTTCATCGGACGGAGTACGAAAGACTCTCCCTCAACTTCCATTGCCGGGAACATGTTCTCTTTGTAGTGATCCCAGTGACCGGAAGTCTTGTACAGATTTACCGTACCGACACAAGGTGTCATAACATGCAGATAACCAAGTTTGCGCTCTTTTGCTTTGATATAATTTTCAAGCTCCTGCCATACGGTATATCCCTTTGGAAGAAACATCGGAAGTCCACGTCCAACCAGATCATCGGACATGAACAGATGCATCTCTTTGCCGATCTTTCTGTGGTCACGGTCTTTCGCTTCCTCTAAAAGTTTTAAATGCTCCTCTAACTCTTCTGCGGTCGGGAAACATACACCGTAGATACGCTGCATAACATGGTTGTTTGCATCACCTTTCCAGTAAACACCGGAATATTTGATCAGCTTAAAGTTTTTACATAACTTGGTATTGTCGACATGCGGTCCACGGCAGAGATCTGTGAAATCGCCCTGATCGTAAACGGAAATGTTTCCATCCTCCAGGCCATCGATTAAGTCAAGCTTGTACTCATCATCTTTGAACAGCTCTAATGCTTCTGCTTTTGAGATCTCACGTCTGTAAATCTTTTTACCTTCTTTGCAGACTTTTTTCATTTCTTTCTCGATTGCTGCGATCACATCATCATTGACTGCGGTATCGCCAAGATCGATATCATAATAAAATCCTTCTTTTACAACAGGTCCTACCCAGAACTTTGCGTTCGGATATAAATGTTTTACTGCCTGTGCCATCACATGTGCACAGGAATGGTTGAGCGTATTCAGTCTCTCGTCTTCTTTAAAATCTACCATGATTAATCTCCTTTTCCTGAACTAAAAAGTCCCTTATACAGACAACTTATCTGTATAAGGGACGAATAAACATTTTTATCCGCGGTTCCACCCCGTTTATCTCCATGTGGAAAATCACTCATTTTGATGATAACGGAATCACCGGACCGGATTAGGGCCGCTCAGAGATGGTCTTCCTGAAGTTCCATTTTAAGATACTCACACCAAAATGTATCTCTCTCTTTAAAATTTCCGATCAGTACTCTTCTCTTCAATGCGTTTCTTTGATTTTATTTCATAGAATGCATTCTGTCAAGTTTATTCTTTCGTACATCACACCTCAATATATGGATATTCGTGGAAATAATCCATGATCAGTTCCACCATCTCCACATTGATTTCTTTGACCAGCGGACATTCTGTGTAAACATCATATCCACCAGCACCGCTGTAACGGTAATTGTTGAGACAGATCGTAAATTTATCATCATCAAGAACCGGTTTTCCGTCCTTTGACACTCCCTCGATCCGGCTGCCGATTGGATTCTCCGGGTTGATCTTAAAATCCACACCCATATAGTAGTCGTAATTATAGTGCTCGACTTTCGGAATCAGAAAACTGTCGGAAACACAGACATTTCCATCCTTATCATAAGCAAAATATTCCGCACTGCGCTCCATCACGGTCTTTAACTGTTTTCCGGTGATCTCACAGACCACGAGTGTATTCGGATATGGATATGTCGCAATAATATCGCGCGTGCTCACTTCACTGCGGAATCCGGCGATCTCATTGGCCAGACCGACCGATGAGAGCATTGCCCTGGAAAAATGAAGCTGGATGCGGTTTAAAAAGTCAGCGATCGGTGAGCCGTACAATGCCATTTTCACTTTCTCTTCCGGCAGGATCGCGCGGCTTAAATGACCGATCGGCTGGTTCAGCCATGCCTGCACCGCATTTTCTGTGGAACGATACTTGTCCGCAAGCACCGTTCCCTTTGCCGCGTCTGACTGACGCAGTTCGGAGCGGATACTTTTTTCATGATCTGTCATCGTAACCTCCAGATACTGATACTCCTTCGCATTATCACAAGGCTGTACCGTATAAGTACCGGATATATCCCTTCCCGTCACGGACATATGCTGATGTCCGGTCAGTAAAATATCAAAATCCAGTTCCTTACAGATACGGTATCCGACATTTTCAGTCGTCTGGGACAATGTCTCTCCGCTCTCTAAGTCGCACTCAAAACCGCCGTGATAGATGCAGATCGTAAGGTCTGTCTGTTCTTTCATCTGCGCAAGTGCATTTTTTGCTGCCTCAAAAGGATCCGTGATGTGAATTCCTTTTAAATTTTCTTCTTTTTCCCAGATATTAACATAATCGGTCACAATACCCACGATGCCGACACGCAGTCCGTTTTTCATCGTATGGAGTTTCCACGGGAACAATGTGTTTCCCGCTTCATCCGTAATATTCTGACAGACGCATACACCGTTGTTCCGGCTGCGGTATGCTGCCTGATATTCAAGCCCGTAATTAAAGTCATGATTGCCGAGTGTATAGTAATCATAACCACAGTCGTTCATGATATCGGCGATCACTTCCGGTGAGTCTGCCACCTGACGGCAGTAATATGCAAAGGCAGAACCCTGCAAAATATCACCGCCATCTAAGATCAGCGTATCCTCATCCTTCTTAAAATCCCCTGCACATCCGAACAAACCGACATTTTTTTCTGTCATATCCCCATAGGTCGTCGGGTAAAAATAACCGTGCACATCAGAGGTAAAATAGATTTTTAATTTTCTCTGCTGCATCTTTTAACCCCTCGCTAATTTTGTACGGATCTTTGATGAGATAACTTCAATAATTAAGATCAGTACGATCAGTCCGGCAAGAATTGCTCCTACCTGATTCCATTTGTATGCACTCATCGCAAAGATAAGCGGTGCACCGATACCACCGGCACCAACCAGACCAAGTACTGTTGCATCTCTCAAGTTCATGTCAAAACGATAGATCAAAGTAGACATAAAATCCGGGAACAACTGGGATAAGATACCGTAACGGATCTTCTGGAACATCGTACATCCTGCTGCATCTAAGGATTCCAGGATCTTAGTATCCAGATCCTCAATGCTCTCGATAAACATTTTACTGATCATACCGATCGAACAAAGTGACATGGTAAGCAGTCCGGCGAATGGTCCAGGTCCTGTCACACGGATAAACATAAGTCCGTATACAAATGCCGGAATCGTACGGATTGCCATGATAAATACACGGAAGATCAGTGCAACCGGCTTCGGCATCAGATTTGCTGCCGCAAGGAAAGAAAGCGGGATTGATAATACAGCACCAACGATCGTTCCTAAGAATGCGATACACATTGTTTCCAGTAACAGATATGCCACTCCGGATGTAGAAAGGTCAAACAATAATCCGGTGTCTGGATGGAAAATACCACTGATGATCTTTCCTGCGACGGAAAGTCCGCTTCCGTTTGATCCGGTGGACTGAACCGTAGAAAGTGACCATGCAAGAAGCGCTGCAACAATCAAAGCCACAATGATCTTTGCGTACCAGGTCTTTGGTTCCTGCTCGTACATTTTTTTGATTGATTCATTCATTTTGCCGGTTCCTCCTACGTTAATTTCTTTCTGATATAATGGCTGATTGCTTCAATAATAAGAACTGTACCAAACAGAACGATCAGGATCATTCCAACACTGTCATACTCACGCCAGCCGATCTTTTCATTTAAGATCAGACCGAGTCCGCCGGCTCCAACGTAACCTAAGATCGCTGCATAGCGGACATTTCCCTCAAAGCAGAATAAACAGACTGACATATATGCCGGCAGTACCTGCGGCATGATCGCAGAAATAAAGGAGTACGCCTTTCCTGCACCCATGGCTTCCATTGCCTCATAAGCTCCCATGTCGACCGTCTCGATCATCTCGTATAACTGTTTTCCGACATAAGCAAAAGTAAATACTGCGATTGCAAAGGTACCTGCCATGGTGCCAAGTCCCCAGATATAGGTTGCGATCAGGGCTGCAACCAGCGTCGGAATCGTACGCACGATACTTAAAAATACGCGGACCACACCGATCACAACTTTATTTTTAATCAGGTTGCTGGATGCTAAAATCGCAAAAGGAATCGCAAGCACTCCACCCACAAAAGAGCCGAGCAGAGACATTTTGATCGTATCAAAAAGTGGTCCCCAGATACTTGAGATGTAACCGACTTTCGGCGGGAACATCTGCGCTAAAATGTCAAAGAAAAACCGTATTCTCGTCACAAGTGTTGTCATGGAAAAACCTGTAACTTTCACAGAGATCCATGTTGCGATCACGATCAGAATAATGATGAGCGGCGCGCGGGAACATTTTTCTTCCACAACTTTGCCGTTTGCAAGCACAAGTTTTTTCGGTTTAAATATTTTATCGTACAATCCCATTACGCTTCCTCCGTTTTCTCCGGAATCTTTCCTTCGTAAATTGTGTTTAACACGTCCTGTGTCACATTCTCGGAAGGTCCGTCATAGACGATCTTTCCGGCACGGATTCCGATGATGCGGTCTGCATATTCGAGTGCTAATTCCACATGATGGATATTGATCAGGATCGAAATATTCATATCCTGATTGATCTTTCTGAAATCGCTCATAACCTGTTTTGCCGTTACCGGGTCAAGTGCTGCAACCGGCTCATCTGCTAAGATAATCTCCGGGTTCTGCGCAAGTGTACGCGCTAAGGCAACACGCTGCTGCTGACCACCGGAAAGCTGGTCTGCACGGATATATGCTTTATCCAGAATACCGACTTTATCCAGGCTCTCAAGTGCCTGCATTTTGTCTTCTTTTTTAAACACACCAAGCAGAACTCTCCAGAAAGGCATTTCCGGCACTTTTGCCATCAATACGTTACGGATTACTGTTGTTCGTGTGACAAGATTGAATGACTGGAAGATCATTCCGATCTTTCTGCGGAAAGTACGAAGCTCTTTTCCTTTTAAGTTTTTAACCTCTAATCCATCCACCGTCAGAGTTCCTGATGTGATGTCATGCATACGGTTGATCGTCCGCAGTAACGTGGACTTTCCTGCACCGGAAAGACCGATGATCGCTACAAATTCACCCTGTTCGATCTTTAAATTGACATTATCCAGTCCCACTACCCCGTTCGGATATACCTTCGATACGTCCTTAAACTCGATCATAAATTTAAACCAAACCTTTCTTTTACCTGCTGTTTTTATGGTGTGTGTTTTTTATAGGTGTATACTCATTGAAAGGCTGCCGCAAAGCCGGTTTCCCGGCTCTGCAGCAGCCCTCCTGCTGCCCGTCATACTGCCTGTTATTATTTCGTTGTTACTGTCCACTCCCTGTCAGACGTTCCAGTAACGATTAGTTTGCTGCACTTAATTCCTGGATCAGTTTCTGTGCTTCTCTCTCTTTATCATAATCAGAAGACTGTGCCGGCTCATATCCGTTGTGGCTGTAGATAGAGATAACTGCCTTACCTTCCTCTGTGTTACCGATATTGATGAGTGCTGTCTGGATTGCTGATTTTAAGCCGTCATCCATGATCGGAGATGTCTTGCTGACACAGACTGTATCATTGTAGATCGGATCTGTTACACCGATAACATTTGTCTCTTCCCAGATAGATTTTGTACGACCAAATTCACTTGTCCAGCTTTCTTCATAGTCACGTCTTGCATCTGCATAAGTTACAAGTACGTCGATCTGTCCGGAAGCAAGTCTTGCAAATGCACTTGCGTAGGAATCAGACTGTACTGCAGAAGAAAGATCTGTAATACCTTTCTGGTATCTGTCCTGTAACCATAAAGCCGGGTAAATGTAACCTGCCGGTGAGGAGGAGGACATAACGCTCCAGTTTGCGCCGTTTAAATCATCCCAGGTAAGTTCTTCGCCGGAGTTAACTTTATCAGCAAGTTCCTGTCCTTTGTCAGAAGGACCTGCGATGAATAATGCACGGTAAGAAACTGCCTGTTTGTCAGTACCTTCTGTAGGCTGTCCGTCATTCCAGTCTGCAGGGTTGTCCGAATCTTTATTTAAACCATCTCTGGTTGCTGTTAAGATCACATCTGCTCCATCATCATAAAGTACATAGGTACCACCCGGAATAAATCCAACATCAGCAGTTCCTGCTGCAAGTGCCTCACCTACTGCCTCAAAAGTTGTACCAACGGTAATCTTTACTTCTCCGATATCATATCCTAAGCCTGCTAACTCTGTCTGCATTAAATTTGCAAGCGGCTCTGTTGCAGTTACGATCTCATCCGGATCTCTGGATGGAACGAAATATACGTTTAACGTATCGATCTTTACGTTATCAGCAGAAGCTGTCACGTCAGAACTTTCTGTTGCAGCTGCCGTATTATTTGTCGTATTGTTGTCTGCTGCGCTGCTGTTGTTTGATGTGCTGTTTCCACATCCTGCAAATGTACCCATGCATAATGCTGCTGCAAGTAACATAGCAATTTTTTTCTTCATAATGAAATGTTCTCCTCTCTCTCCTGCATCCATTCCCATGCAGGCGTGCACACTTTTGTTGTTGCTCTTTTCATGAATTGTCCAGCCAATGATCAGGCACTGTCTCCAAGTTCAAGCTTTGTTGGCAGATATACCTTCATCGTATCTTTCCTGCCATCTAAGATCCGCTCCAAAAGAAGCTTTATGGCAGTCGTCCATACGATATCCGGCAGCATGCGAAGACTTGTATACGTCGGGTATTTTGTCGACAGCGTCTCAATATCGCGGTAAACTACAACCGCAACATCTTTGGGGATCCGGAATTTTAACTCTTTGATCGCCTCTAATGCCCCTTCTGCGACCTCATCGTTTCCTAAAATAAGAACTTCCGGCACATCCTTCGTCAAAAGCATTTCCTTTGTGAGTGTATACCCATTTTCATGACTGATCTCTCCAACCTTAAAATAGTCTTCCCGATAACGGTCTTTTTTTTGCAGGATCTGCTTTAATCCATTCAGACGACGCACTCCGATACGCACCATATCATCTTCATAGATACCGCCAATATAACCAATGCTGCGATACTCTTTCTCGTCCATCAGATAATGCACCATATCGTTTAATCCCTGCTCATAATCCATGATGATCTGATCAAATTCATAATCCTTCTTATCTGAATTAACAAACAGAATCTCCGTGCTCAGTGACCGTAAAAAGTCAACTTCCACTTCCGAGAACAAGCCAAATGCAATGATACCGTCCACCTGTTTTACTTCTCCATAAATCAGACGTAAAAAGGCGATATCTGCTTTCTGCGCAATACTTCCGGATAAGATATCCTCCGATGTAATGCTCACATCCGGTCTGTCTCTTCTTACGATATGCCAGTCCGCAACTCCGATGACGATCTGTCTGTCTCGTTTGGCATGACGCATCTTAGGCGGGACATATTTCAACTCATGAGCGATTTTAATTATTTGGTTTTTTACCTCAGGTGTCACAGATAATGTCTCATCCTGATTCAACACTCTCGACACCGTTGCCGCCGACACATGTGCCAGCTTGGCAATCTCTTTGATTGTTGCCATATAATCACGCCTTTCTTCTGCATTATATTTCACGATTTTGCAGATTTCAATAGCTTTAGTAAAGTTTTACTAAAATTTTACCCAGTTTATACAAAAGAGAGAATATCTATCAGGTACGTTAATAAAAATCATTAATTTTGCTGATAAATATTCTCCCGTTTACTGGAAAACAAACCTGTTTTTTTCTTTTTTATATGATCATATTTTTGATTGTTCCGATGGATATGTAATTGGAAAGAACTGCTCCCGCATCCGTTCCATCCGCCGCTTCCGTTTCCGGCAGCCCTGCCGCTGAAAAAATACAGCTTCCGTCCGGTCTGTCCGTTCTCTTGTAGTTATCCCGGTAATACTGGTTCTGATCCGGGATACGATCCCACAGGATTCCTTTGTATTCCTCTAAAGTGCATCCCGGGAAATTGACGTTCCAGATCTCATTTTGCGGTAATGTTTTGGAGATCAGTTCTTTTGCAACCGGTTCTAAATATGTATTTAAAACCTCACACTCATCTTCCTCCGCAACGGAAAATGCGATCGCCGGGACACCCCAGCAGAGAGCCTCCATCGCCGCTCCGATCGTACCGGAATATAAGATATCCCGTCCAACGTTATAGCCTGCATTGATCCCGGAAAATACGATATCCGGTTTTTCTGTCATCAGACATCCAAGTGCCACTTTCACGCAGTCTGCCGGGGTTCCCCACACACTGTACGCCGTCACACCTGTGGCCGGAAAATCATACGGTTTTACCTCTAAATCGCCACGCACAGTGATCCGGTGTGACATGGCACTGCACTGTGCTGCCGGAGCCACCACCCATACTTCGCCAAGTCCTGCTGCCATCTGCACAAGACGCTTTATGCCCGGTGCTTTAATTCCATCATCGTTTACTACTAAAATCCGCATAAATTCTCTCTTCTATTGTAATGTAAGTGTTACCGTCAATGTGCCGCCCGACGCAGATGCCTGGATCAGTAATGGCTGTGAAAATGTATTGGTAAATTTAAGGTCTTTGCTCGTTCCTGCGATCGCTGCATCATATCCTGCCGGAAGATATATTACCGGCAGTGAATGCGGATAACGCTCGGTTGCAGGAAGACCTACATGCAACATTGCAGCGTAAAGTGTCGATGATACCTGGCACACACCTCCACCGGTTCCCGTGCCGACCGTTCCACTGATATAGATCGGTGCTACAACATAACCGTTCGCTGATGTACGCGGCAGAATAGTCGAGCTAAAGGAAAATGATTTTCCCGGCTGTACTACAACACCATTGATGCGGGCTGCTGCCAGCTCTACGTTAACAGCTCTCGGAACTGTCGCATCATATTCTGTTGTACAGGTACCGATCACATTGCCCTGTACCGTGGCAGTATCCGTTGTAGCTGCATCAGTAACAGTAGCAGCGGATGCGCTTCCTGTTCCGCCTCCGTCTCTTCCCTCTGCCTTACCACATGTCACATAATGGCGGCAATATGCTGCCATGTCGTCACCAAATGCCTGCTGCAGATCTGCGTATTTTGCCCGGTATGCCTGTGGATTGAAATCCGCAGAACAGCTTCTTCCTTCTCTTAATCCGTAATTTACAAAATGATTAAAAAGTGCGGCTTTATTATTGCCAAAAGCAGCGGCTACATCCGGATATGCACTGCGGTAATAATCTGCATCAAAAACTGCCTGATATGCGCTGCGTTCTGCCGCTGTTGCAGCTTCAGTAAACGCCGGGTTCGTCATCAGAAGCCCTGCACATGCCGCAACCGCCAACATCTTTTTCGTCCAATTTTTTCTTTTTATCATGGTATCCTCCCCGTGATTTTACTCTTTATCTGGTACTATAGATATGGATTCATCATATCAGACATGACAAAATTATACAATAGTGCTCTTTCACAATCCGTTTATGCTTTCTCCCCCTCGTACACCACATTTCCATCAATGATCGTATACAAAATATGAGTATCCACGGCAAATGGGTTTTCCCTCGTCAACACGAAATCCGCATCCTTTCCCGCCTCAATACTTCCGACACGGTCTTCGATTCCGATATGTTTCGCTGCATTGATCGTGATTGCCTTTAACGCATCAAATTCACTTAACCCGTTAAATACCGCCCTTCCTGCGCAAAGTGCCAGATAGCGCTCCTCGATCACCGGGGAATCCGTAATGATAGAAACCTGACATCCTGCTTTTGCAAGTGCCGCAGGGGTATGAAATCCTTTGTGGCGCAGTTCATATTTGGTTGCATGTCCAAAAGATGGGCCCACCGCAACCGGAAATCCTTCCTTTGCAAGATCATCTGCGATCAATGCTCCGTCCGTTGTATGATCAATCCGAAGATCCACATGAAATTCCTTTGCAATGCGGATTGCGGTGTAGATATCATCGGCGCGGTGCGCATGGGCTTTTAACGGCATCTCGCCGCGGATAACTGGAAGAAGCGCCTCCATTTTTGCATCGTAAGCAGGCATCTTTGAAAAATCCACCTTCCTATCCGCGTCTGTTTTCTGCGAATCGTCCATCACTTGTTCCTGTGCCTGTTCCATCTCAAGTTCATTCCAGCCCTCCGGACAGCCGGCAGCATGTAATTTTGTGTCATATATTTTTGCCTTTGTGAGTGCCTCCCGCAGCTTCGCGGCAACAGACATTCTCGAATAAACACCTTTTTCCTTATAACAGTTTTTCGGATTCTCACCGAAAGCGATCTTCATGGCTGTTTTTTCTTTGACTAACATGTCATCCACACGCTTTCCGTAAGTCTTGATGGCGCAGAATGTTCCGCCAATGACATTTGAGCTTCCCGGTCCGGTGCACACACAGGTCACACCGCCTTCGCGTGCCATCTGGAAAGTCTCATCCTGCGGATTGACTGCATCCACCGCGGAGAGCTGCGGTGTCACAGGATCCCCTAATTCGTTATAATCCTCGCCGGCAAATCCGGTCGCATACCCGTCTAATCCCATGTGACAGTGCGCATCCACAAATCCCGGATAAACATCGATCCCGGTTGCATCGATCACATCCGCGTCATTGATGATCTTCCCCTCTAAGACCGGTGCGATCTTTTTTATTTTTCCATTCTCCACTAAAATATCTGCCACAAATGGCTCTTCCTCTATGGCGTTGTGGATCGTTCCCTGTTTGATCAGTAAGTAATTGCTCATGTGTGCCTCCTATTTTATGTCCGGTGACTGTAAAAATCCTGTTTACCGTTGTTTTGATCAGAATCCGCATTTTGCGCATTTTGCGCCTTTCTGTCTTACATAATTAATTCCCATATCATACCAACATTATACCATGTATTCTTTTTATCCGGCTCCTCATTTTCCATATACAGGAAAAACCTTGTGATTATGCCCAAAATCACACAAAAAAATAGGCATAACAGCAGCGTTTCTGCTGTATATGCCCATTTCACCGCACAACTGACAATCATACCGATACCTTATAGCGTTATCCTGCAAAAAAGGATCTGCATGCGAATCATACGCTGCAGATCCCTGATGCACTTTTATTTCTCTGACAAATCCGTATTCCTGATCTTATCCCTGATCCGAAGGATCATGGACGGTGATACGGAAAGCTCATCAAATCCCATCCGGAGGAATGTCTCTGTGAGCGTTTCATCCGCGCCAAGCTCACCGCAGATGCCAACCCAGCATCCTTCCTTATGTCCGTTATCCACAACCATTTTTAACATCCGAAGGACTGCTTCATGGTGTGAATCATAAATATTATCCAGTTTCGGATTCTGCCTGTCGATTGCAAGTGTATATTGTGTCAGATCGTTTGTCCCGATCGAAAAGAAATCAACCTCTTTCGCTAAAAGATCACTGATCATAACTGCCGCCGGTGTCTCGATCATAATACCGAGTTCCACATCCTTATACGGAATGCCGTCGGCATCAAGTCCCGCTTTCACTTCCGCAATGATTTCTTTGATCTTTTTCACCTCATTTACGGAAATGATCATCGGGAACATGATCGCAATCGTTCCATAATAGCTGGCACGGTAGATTGCCCGAAGCTGTGTCTTAAAAATTTCAGTGCGGTCGAGGCAGATCCGGATCGCACGGTAACCCATTGCCGGGTTTTCTTCTTTCTCAAGGCCAAAATAACCGACCTGTTTATCTGCTCCGATATCAAGTGTACGGATAATAACTTTTTTACCCGCCATATTTTCCGCAACTGTCTTATATGCTGCAAACTGTGCTTCTTCTGTCGGGCAATCCTCCGACTCTAAATAAAGGAACTCACTCCGGAACAGTCCGATTCCACCCGCATCATTGGCAAGTACATTTGCCACATCGGAAACACCCCCGATATTGGCATAAAGATTGATCTTCGTTCCATCCTTTGTGATATTTTCCTTACCCTTTAATTCCTGAAGCAGACGTTTCTTCTGCTCATTTTCTTCTTTTAACTTCCGGTATTCCGCTTTCGTATCCTCATCCGGTTCTACGAAAAACTTTGCATCAAATCCATCCACGATACCGAACTGTCCGTCCACGCCCTCTTCCGGAAAATCAACTCCGATCAATGCCGGAATATTCATGGTTCTCGCTAAGATCGCCGTGTGGGAATTGGTGGAACCGTGACGTGTTACAAAAGCAAGTACTTTTGATTTATCAAGCTGCACAGTCTCGCTCGGTGCAAGATCATCCGCTAAAAGGATAAACGGTTCATCGCCGCTTAAACCTGCATCACCGTTTCCCTGTAAAATAGAGATCACGCGGTTGGAGATATCTTTAACATCCGCTGCACGTTCTCTCATATAATCATCATCCATCGCAGCAAACATCTGCGCAAAATTATCTCCGGTGGAAGCAACTGCAAATTCTGCATTGACCTGCTGGGTTTCGATCATGTTTGTGATCGACTCTACATAGTCGAGATCATCCAGCATCATCTGGTGCATCTCAAAAATTGCCGCATTGACTTCACCGACTTCCCTGACTGCTTTTTCATAAAAAACACCAAGCTGCCTTTTGGCTTCTTCTTTTGCATCCTCAAAACGTTTTTTTTCTGCTTCTATATCCGTTATCTTTGTTCGTTTTACTGCGTTATCCGTCTTATGATAGACAGACAGTCTGCCCATGGCAATTCCGCCGAATACACTTTTGCCGTGCAGTTCCATGCCCGTTACCTCCATTTTAGATTTTTATTTCTGTTTTTATCAATTTTTACAGATTTGCTTTCAAAAATGCCTCGATTGCAGCACTTGCTGCCTCTTCATTCTCTCCATCGGTGCAGACTGTGATCTCCTCGCCGCATTTTACACCAAGTCCCATAACTCCAAAAATACGTTTTGCATCTGCTGCTTTTCCATCTTTTGCAATGGTAATGCTGCATGGAAATGCGGCTGCTTCCTTTACAAGTGCTCCTGCCGGTCTTGCATGGATTCCCCCTTTGTCTGTGATCACGTATTTAAATTCTTTCATGATTTTCTCCTTTCTTTGTACATAACACATTGTTTTATGATTACATATTCACAGGCTCTATATTGTTGCAACATAAAGCCTGCGATTTTAATTACCTTTTCCGTTTCCTATCTTTTTGATACATCCTTCTTTAAAAGTCCAAGGATTACGCATCCTACAACAGAACCAACTGCCAGTGATATGAGATATAACAGCGGATGGCCTACGGTTAAGAATACGAAGATTCCACCATGTGGTGCCATTAATGTACAGTTAAATGCCATGGATAATGCTCCTGCAACTGCGGAACCAATGATACAGGACGGCAGCACACGCAATGGATCCGATGCTGCAAACGGGATTGCTCCCTCTGAGATAAAGGAAAGTCCCATAACAATGTTTGTCGGTCCTGCTTTTCTCTCTTCTTCGGTAAATTTGTTTTTAAAGAACATGGTTGCAAGTGCGATTGCAAGCGGTGGAACCATACCACCGACCATAACAGCTGCCATGATATTGTAATTGCCTGCTGCGATAGATGCGGTACCAAATACATATGCTGCTTTGTTTACCGGGCCACCCATATCTACGGACATCATTCCGCCGAGCAGTGCGCCAAGCAGGATTGCCTTTGCACCATTCATGCTGTTTAATCCGTTGTTGATCATAACGTTTAATGCTCCGATCGGAGGCTCTACCACATAAGTCATGATCACTCCGATCAAAAAGATACCGATTACCGGATAGAGAAGCATTGGCTTGATACCCTCTAAGCCTTCCGGCAGTTTCTCAAACAGTTTCTTTAACAGACGTACCAGATAGCCTGCAACAAAACCTGCAGCGAGAGCTCCAAGGAATCCGGATGTTCCGTTTGCTGCGATTGCTCCGCCGACAAAACCGACCGCAAGACCAGGACGATCTGCAATACTCATTGCGATAAATCCGGCTAAGATCGGAAGCATAAATCCGAATGCAACACCACCGATCGATTTAAACATTGCCGCCATCGGTGTGATCGTACCAAAGTTTGAACGCTCATCAAATGGAAGGCTGTTTAAGTCAACTGCAAAACCATCGATCAGAAATGCGATCGCAATCAGGATACCACCGCCGATAACGAACGGTAACATATGGGAAACTCCATTCATCAGGTGTTTGTAAATCTGATGTCCAACGCTGTCAGATTCTTCCTCACTGTCTGCTGCCTGACTGCTTCCCTTCGCCTGATACAGTGGAACATTGCCGTTTAACGCTCTGTCTAACAATTCTTCCGCCTTACTGATTCCATCAGAAACCTTACACTGGATCACAGGTCTGCCTGCAAAACGATCCATCGGAACCTGTGTATCCGCTGCAACAATAATACATGCAGCCTCTGCAATTTCAGCTTTTGTCAATACATTTTTGGCACCGCCGGAACCTCTTGTCTCAACTTTCACACGGCATCCAAGCTCTTTCGCTTTTTTCTCAATATTTTCTGCCGCCATATAAGTATGTGCGATTCCGTTCGGGCATCCGGTTACAGCGAGGATCAGCTTTCCATTCTCTGTGTTTTTCTCCTCTGCCGCATTCTTTGTATCTGCGCTGTTCTTTTTCTCTTCTTCGGCATCTTTCTCAGCTTCCGCGCGGTCGATCACACTTAAAAATTCCTCAACCGTCTTTGCATTGCGAAGTCCGCTTGTAAAATTCTCATCCATCAGAAGAACAGATAACTTGCTAAGTACATCCAGATGTACGTTGTCTTCCGTATTTGGTGCTGCGATCAGGAAGATCAGGCTGACCTTTTCTCCATCTAATGCATCAAAATCCACCCCGTCTTTGATGACCATTGCTGCAAGACCAGGTCTGCTGACTGCATCTGACTTGCAATGTGGAATGGCGATTCCCTCACCAATTCCGGTTGTTCCTTCTTCCTCTCTGGCGTATACGCCCTTGCGGTACTTTTCAACATCGTTGATCTTTCCGCTCTTAGCCATCAATGCAACCATTGCATCAAGGGCTTCGTTCTTTCCAGTGACTTTGCCATTTAAGTCAATACTCTCTACGGCAAGTAAATCCCTGATTTTCATGCTTAAATCCTCCTTGTTTTACGGAGCAAAATGTCTGCTATGCCTGCATAGCATGTGCCCTTGCAGGAGCAGAGGATTTTACTCCTCCTACTTAAATATGCCTTTGTTTTTATCTAAAAGCGCCAAAACTTCCGGTTCTGTTGCCAGTTCCTCGGAAAATGCCGATGCACTTCCAGTACAAACCCCCATCTGGAAAGCTTCTTTATAGCTTCCCGTCTTTAAATAACCTGTTACAAATCCGGCTACCATGGAGTCCCCGGCGCCAACCGAATTGACGACCTTACCCTTTGGTGCCTCCGCCTGAAAGATGCTGCCGTCTTCAGCAACCAGCACTGCTCCGTCGCCAGCCATGGAAACGAGGACATTTCCTGCACCCTTTTCCTGCATCTTCTTTGCGTAAGTGATCACATCTTCTTTTTCTGTTATTTTCACACCGAAAATCTCACCAAGCTCATGATTATTCGGTTTAATTAAAAACGGATGATACTGTAATACATTTACGAGCAGATCTTTTGTCGCATCCACAACAATCTTTAAATCCTTATCTGCAAGATATTTCATGATATCCATGTAGATGGTCTGCGGCATCACATCCGGGATACTTCCCGCCATAACCAAAACATCTCCATCTGAAAGCCGATCCAGTTTTTCATAAAGTGTTTTGATGTCAGCTTCTGATATCGCCGGTCCCTGTCCGTTGATCTCACTCTCCTCGTCGGAACGCATTTTTACATTGATCCTTGTCATTCCTTCTTTTACCGGAATAAAATCCGCCCGGATTCCTTTTTCCCTGATCAGACGCTCCAGTTCGTTTCCGGTAAATCCGGCATAAAACCCAAGTGCCGTGTTCTCCAGTCCAAGATTTTTTAACACCATGGATACATTAATTCCTTTTCCACCCGGAAAAATCTTCTCCTCTGATGTCCGGTTGACCATTCCGCAGGTGAAATGCGGAACTGTCACAATGTAGTCCAGTGATGGATTAAATGTAACAGTGTAAATCATTTTCTCAGTCTCCTTTCTGCTTTTCCCGCGTTTTTGTTCCGCAGGTCTTCGTATTTTTTATACTTCAATTACATTTTTACATTTACGGTACGCAGGTTTTGTAAGACCTGTCGTGATGACCTTTGCACTCTCAAACGGAGCAAATGTCACACTTGATATCTGATTGAACTTGCTGTCATCTGCTAAGATATAACATTCTCTGCAGTTCTCCATGGAACGTTTTTTTACGAGTGCTTCCTTCAGCTCCGGTGTGGAAAATCCACGCTGCACGCTGATTCCGTTTGCTCCCCAGAATCCTTTTGTAAAATTATATTTTTCAACCGAAGAAACAGCTTCCTCTCCAACGATTGCCTCTGTCACCGTCTTGAACTCGCCGCCAAGAATATATACCGTACAACCTTTCTGCGCAAGTTTTTTTGCATGTGTGATCGCATTTGTCACAAACACTGCCTGTCTGACCGTAATAAAATCGATCATCAGATCCGTCGTCGTACCTGCATCAATATAAACAAAATCTCCAGGTTCGATCAGCCCTGCCGCATATTTTGCGATCTTTTCTTTTGCACCTTTGTTCCGTTCTCTACGCTGCATGACTTCGTCATCCTCGGTACTGTATGAGGTGTTTTTTAAAATTGCACCGCCATGGACTTTAATGAGCTGACCATTTGCATCCAGTGTATTTAAATCTCTCCGGATCGTTGACTCTGATGCATCCAGTTCTGTCATAAGCTGCTGAACGGTCACGCTGCCCATACTCTCTAGTATGGATAAAATTCTTGTAAATCTTTCTTCTGTCAGCATATCTTTTCCTCCAATTTCATTCACAACCGTTCAAATTCGTTCATCTTTGATAGCTTTATTATATGATTCCATTCCGTCACAGTCAATCAAAATCCGTCAAAATCATTCACAAAAATTCATTTTAAAAATTGTGGAAAGTGCAAAAAAAAGACTGCCGGAAGAATCAGTCCTGTTTCTTTACCAGGAAGCCGTTTCTTACGACAGTCTTTATATTTTTGATCTAATTTATACTAATCGCTGCTTTTTCACACTGCTTTCCGTTATTCACACGATCATAAACGCTTTACTCCCCCTTTTGAAAACGTTCGATCGCATCTTTTACATCATCCGCAAAAATTTCAACCACCTCTGCATTTTTCGTCTTATACCGTATGATACCCATTTCCTCAAATGTCTGTCCGGCAATATAACACCGCAATGCCATCAGTACGCCACTATGCGTTACGATCAACACATCTTCCGTCTCCCGTTCTAAGATCATTCCGAGTGTATCAAGCGCACGCCTCAGCACTTCATTGTAACATTCTCCATGCGGTGTATGGACATAACGCCTGTTGGCATCCCAGTCCTGATACTCTTTCGTATTTTCCTGCGTAATGCTTTCCCAGCTTCTGCCTTCCCAGTCGCCCATATCCATTTCCCGCAGACCATCCGCCGCAATACATGGAATATCAAGCGCGATCGCCGCCTCCTGTGCCGTCTGTGCTGCACGAAGCTGTGGGGATGTATATGCCCGCACAACCTGAAGAGTCCCTTCCTTTTTCCGATCCAGAAGCATGTCCGCAAGCTCTTTTGCCTGCTGCTTTCCATTCTCATTCAACGGCACATCTGTCTTGCCCTGTATTTTCTTTTTTACATTCCAGTCCGTCTCTCCGTGACGTACAAAATATAAAATCATTGATTTCTCCTCTTTTGGGTGATGTTGTCATAAATCAAGTATAAACAATTCGTTTTGATTTGTCTATGTGAATCCATACAACGGCAGATTCTTCTTGCAATTTATGATTTCCCCATGTATACTACATCTATCGCAATTCGATTTTATTTCCATAAGATCATTTTCTGAATATCACTCTTTTTCATTCCGGCATTTCGCCAGCTATTTCAGAAAACTATTGTGAAAAACGTTTAAATTTTTTATAATCAAAGGAGAAAACTACATGGGGAAAAACAAAGGAAAACGCAGTCACACAAAACATGTTTTTGTGCAGAAGAAGTACCGGGATGCCTTGTTCCGCAGGATTTTTAATGAGAAATCAGTTTTGATGGAGTTATACAATGCCCTGAATCAGACAGATTACGATGATGCAGATGAACTGATTTTCTATACGATTGACGATGTAATCTATCTCGGATATAAAAATGACGTGTCATTTATTGTTCGCGGAACACTGAATCTGTATGAACACCAGAGTACCTTAAACCCCAACATGCCGATCCGCGGATTGATCTATTTCGGCAAACAGTATGAAAGCTATATCAAACAACATAACCTGAACATTTACGGGAAAAAGCTGCTTTCGCTGCCGTTTCCCCAGTTTGTTATTTTTTATAATGGGGTTGAACCGTTGGAAGATAATAAAGATTACATAGAGCTGCATCTTTCAGATGCGTTTATATGTGCTGAATCAAACCACCTGACAACAAATGCTGCACCCAGACAGCCAGTCGTTACTACTGATATGCCTGTTTCTGATATTGATGTCCCTGACTCCGCTGCGCAAAATACGTCCAGCCCCATCAGCACCCGCCCCTGCTTAGAGTGCACTGCACGGGTTTACAACATTAATTATGGACACAATCAGGAACTGATGGCGCGATGCCGGACTTTAGAGGAATATTCCATTCTGATTGGCAGAATCTCTTCGAAGGTCAGAACCGGCATTCCATTAGAACAGGCAGCAGATACCGCTGTACAGGAATGTATCAGGGACGGTATTTTGCAGGATTTTCTTATCAAACACAGATCGGAGGTCGTTGGTATGTTATTGGAAGAATTTGATATGGATGAATATATTAAGATGGAACGCAGGGACAGCTATGAGGATGGGCATGAGGATGGCTTAGCCGAGGGCAAACGTCTTGAGCAGTTACACGTCGTCCACAACCTGTTTCAAAAAAGCATCCCTGCCGAAAACTGCGCCGACCTGCTTAATGAAAACACAGATTTTGTCAATAAAATATATTCTCTGTGCCATGCTCACCCTGACTGGTCAGATGAAGATATTTACAATGCATTAAAAGAAAAATAAAGCTTTATTAAAATTCCTGTAAGTATATCATTTTATCAATATGTTACTGTTCACTCGTACCTCGTTCCAGTAACGGATTTTGCCGATGCTTCGCATTCCAAATCGGCAAAATCTGCTGCCACCACTGTATCATACGGCATTTTCAGTTCAGAAAATGCCTGCCTGTGAACAGTAACATCAATATCCCATACTTGCAGGGATCTTTTCTTTCTATTCTACTTGTGTATAATAATATCTTTATGTTATACTACTTTTATCGCAATTCGATTTTATTTCCATAAGATCATTTTCTGAATACCACTCTTTTCATTCCGGCATTTCGCCACCTATTTCAGAAAACTATTGTGAAAAACGCTTAAATTTTTTATAATCAAAGGAGAAAACTACATGGGGAAAAACAAAAGAAAACGCAGTCACACAAAACATGTTTTTGTGCAGAAGAAGTACCGGGATGCCTTGTTCCGCAGGATTTTTAATGAGAAATCAGTTTTGATGGAGTTATACAATGCCCTGAATCAGACAGATTACGATGATGCAGATGAACTGATTTTCTATACGATTGACGATGTAATCTATCTCGGATATAAAAATGACGTGTCATTTATTGTTCGCGGAACACTGAATCTGTATGAACACCAGAGTACCTTAAACCCCAACATGCCGATCCGCGGATTGATCTATTTCGGCAAACAGTATGAGAGCTACATTAAACAAAATAACCTGAACATTTACGGAAAAAAGCTGCTTTCATTACCGTTTCCGCAGTTTGTTATATTTTATAATGGATTTGAACCGTTGGAAAATGATAAAGATTACATGGAACTGCATCTTTCGGATGCGTTTGTATATGCCGGATCAAATCACCTGGCAACAGATGCTGCATCCAGCCCCATCGGCACCCGCCCCTGCTTAGAATGTACTGCGCGGGTTTACAATATTAATTATGGGCACAATCAGGAACTGATGGCGCGATGCCGGACTTTAGAGGAATATTCCATTCTGATTGGCAGAATCTCTTCGAAGGTCAGAACCGGCATTCCATTAGAACAGGCAGCAGATACCGCTGTACAGGAATGTATCAGGGACGGTATTTTGCAGGATTTTCTTATCAAACACAGATCGGAGGTCGTTGGTATGTTATTGGAAGAATTTGATATGGATGAATATATTAAGATGGAACGCAGGGACAGCTATGAGGATGGGCATGAGGATGGTTTAGCGATGGGTTTAGCGGAGGGCAAACGTCTTGAGCAATTACACATCATCCACAACATGTTCCAGGAAAATATTCCTGCACAAAGCTGTGCTAAGTTGCTTGACAAGGACGTTACATTTATCAGCAAAGTGTATTCTCTATGTCAGGCTCACCCTGACTGGTCAGATGAAGATCTTTACCATGCATTAAAAGAAAAATGGATTTCACTATAAAAATCTCTGTAAGCATATATCCATTATCGCATACTTACAGGGATTTTTTCTCTATATATTCTGCTTGTCTATAATAGCATCTTCATGCCATACTACATCTATCGCAATTCGATTTTATTTCCATAAGATCATTTTCTGAATATCACTCTTTTTCATTCCGGCATTTCGCCAGCTGTTTCAGAAAACTATTGTGAAAAATGATTAAATTTTTTATAATCAAAGGAGAAAACTACATGGGGAAAAACAAAAGAACACGCAGTCACACAAAACATGTTTTTGTGCAGAAGAAGTACCGGGATGCCTTATTCCGCAGAATTTTTAATGAGAAACCGGTTTTGCTGGAACTGTACAATGCCCTGAATCAGACAGATTACGATGATGCAGATGAACTGATCTTTTACACGATCGATGATGTGATCTATCTCGGATATAAAAATGATGTGTCATTTATCGTCCGAGGCACGCTGAATCTGTATGAGCACCAGAGTACCTTAAACCCAAACATGCCGATCCGCGGACTGATCTATTTCGGCAAACAGTATGAAAGCTATATTAAACAAAATAACCTGAATATTTACGGGAAAAAACTGCTTTCACTACCGTTTCCCCAGTTTGTTATATTTTATAATGGGGTTGAACCGTTGGAAGATAATAAAGATTACATAGAGCTGCATCTTTCAGATGCGTTTATATGTGCTGAATCAAACCACCTGACAACAAATGCTGCACCCAGACAGCCAGTCGTTACTACTGATATGCCTGTTTCTGATATTGATGTCCCTGACTCCGCTGCGCAAAATACGTCCAGCCCCATCAGCACCCGCCCCTGCTTAGAGTGCACTGCACGGGTTTACAACATTAATTATGGACACAATCAGGAATTAATGGCACGATGCCGGACTTTAGAGGAATATTCTATCCTGATTGGCAGAATTTCTTCGAAGGTCAGAAACGGTATTCCATTAGAACCGGCAGCGGATGCTGCTGTACAGGAATGTATCAGGGACGGTATTTTGCAGGATTTTCTCACCAAACACAGATCGGAGGTCGTTGGTATGTTATTGGAAGAATTCGATATGGATGAGTATATTAAGATGGAACGCAGGGACAGCTATGCGGATGGACATGAGGATGGCTTAGCGATGGGTTTAGCGGAGGGTTTAGCGGAGGGCAAACGTCTTGAGCAATTACACATCATCCACAACATGTTCCAGGAAAATATTCCTGCACAAAGCTGTGCTAAACTGCTTAACAAGGATACTGCTTTTATTGATAAAGTATATTCACTGTGCCAGGCTCACCCTGACTGGTCAGATGAAGATCTTTACAATTCACTAAAAGAAAATTAAACTCATTATTTCAAACGACAGACTACACACTCCACGCATATTCTATTTTCAAAAACACCTGTAATTACATGCCCAACAACATATAATTACAGGTGTTTTTATTACTGAAATATTTCTTTTTTACAGATCACATAGGAAATCCCTGCCACAACCACTTCCGTGATCCAGAACGCATGCCAGACGCCCGCAGCCCCCAATATTTTACTCAAAATAAATGCCAATGGTAAAATAACTGCTATGTACCTGAGCACAGAAATTACCAACGATTCTTTTCCCTTTCCCAGTCCTTCCAACGCACCTGATACCGTGACGGAGACCGATGACGCAATAAATCCAATGCTGATCAGACGAAGCGCCTCTTTTCCAAATTGTATCGTCTCCGGATTACTGGTAAACAATCCAATGAGCGTCTGCGGCACTGCCATACAAAGTATCGTTCCGATTACCATGACCCCCGCGATCAATACCAGCGCTGACCGGAAAATTTCTCTGACACGCTTTGACTCTCCCGCACCGTAGTTATATCCGATCAGAGGACGCATCCCCTGCACGACACCATTTCCTGTCAGATATAAAAATGTCTGTAATTTAAAATAAGCCCCAAGTACAAGTACATAGCTGGCAGAATAAACCGCAAGAATCGCATTTAATGCAGAGACCTGTACAGACGGCAGCGCGATGCTCAATGTTGCCGGGACACCGATTGAGTACATTTTCCTGCTAAGTTCCGCTTCCGGTTTCATATCTTTCCATCTTATCTTTACCGGAATCGGTTTAAAAAAATAAAACAGCAGATAGCTGATAAGAGAAGCCATCTGACCGATCCCGGTTGCGATAGCAGCTCCCCGGATCCCCATTTCAGGAAAGAAACCAATTCCAAATATCATAAAAGGATCTAAGATAATATTGGTCACACAGCCGATCAGCATACAGAGCATGGACGTTTTCATGCGCCCCACTGACTGAAAAATTTTTTCAAAGCAAAGCCCTGCCGCATTGGGTACTGCAAAAAGAAATACGATCTGCGCGTATGCTGCGCCCATGTCTATGATCGACCTTTTATCTGTAAACATGGCAAGAAAAGGTGCTGTGATTGCAATGCAGACTACCGCTAAGATCAGTCCGTGGATCATATTAAAAAGTGTTCCAAGCGACGCCGCCTTATCCGCCGTGTTCTGCTTTTGTGCTCCAAGAAAATATGCGATTGTCGCATTGATTCCAATTGCAAATCCGATAACAACTGCATTGACCAGATTCTGCAATGGGAACACCAAAGATAGTGCCGTCATCGCATCTTCGCTGATGCGCGCCACAAAATAACTGTCAATGATATTGTAGAGCGCATTGACTAACATGGAAAATGTCATTGGCAATGCCATGGAGATCACAAGCGGCATGACCGGTTTTTCTTTCATAAAATTCTGGTTCATTTTTCATTCCTTTCGTTTCATGACATGAGGACACATCGTGGTTTCAGACTTCTTAATTGGCAGATTCCACAAAACCGGGACTGCTTATGTGCAATCTGACAACAAAAAAACGCCACACAGTTGCAAATCATTGCAGCTGTGTGGCGAAAAATAGAGTTCATCACTCAAGAAAAGTCCACTCCATAAAATGGTTTTGGAACTATATTATAACCAGTAAATTTTATTTCTGTCAAGTAAATCTTATTTTGCAATATCAATACGCACCAGTGCTTTGCGAAGTGCAAATTCAGCACGTTTGACATCGATTGCCTCTGTCCGGTGGGCAAGCCGTTCCTCAGCGCGCGCACGCGCAGCTTCAGCACGGTTCTTGTCGATCTCATTCGGCCACTCTGCAATCTCTGCGAGAAGTGTTACCTTATCCGGCAGAATTTCCGCAAAGCCGGAATGTACTGCCGCGATCACGTCATCTTCACCCGTCTTGTGGATCTTTACGATGCCGGGTGCTAACACGGTCGTGAGCGGAATATGCTTTTTATACACACCGATCTCACCGGAGGCAGTGGTAAACTCGATCATATCACCCTCACCTGTATAAAAAACACGATCCGGCGTAATGATCTCTACCTGAAAGAGTCTGTTTTCTTCTGCCATACACACCCTCCATTATTACTGCATCTTTGCGCGGACATCATCGATCGTACCTGCATTTAAGAAATAACTCTCCGGTACATCATCATGCTTTCCTTCAAGAATCTCCTTAAATCCGCGGATTGTCTCTGCAATCGGAACATATTTTCCATCCAGACCGGTAAACTGTGTTGCAACGAAGAACGGCTGGGATAAGAATCTCTGTACCTTTCTTGCACGGCTTACAACCAGTTTATCATCCTCGGAAAGCTCGTCCATACCAAGGATTGCAATGATATCCTGCAATTCTTTGTATTTCTGTAAGATCTCCTGCACACCGCGGGCTACCTCAAAGTGCTCCTGGCCAACGATACGCGGGTCTAAGATACGGGAAGTAGAACCAAGCGGATCCACTGCCGGATAAATACCGAGTTCTGCGATAGAACGCTCAAGTACGGTCGTTGCATCCAGATGTGCGAACGTGGTTGCCGGAGCCGGGTCTGTCAAGTCATCCGCAGGCACATAAACCGCCTGAACGGAAGTGATAGAACCGTTCTTTGTAGATGTGATACGCTCCTGCAGAGCACCCATCTCTGTCTGTAATGTCGGCTGGTAACCTACGGCGGAAGGCATACGTCCTAACAGCGCGGATACCTCAGATCCTGCCTGTGTAAAACGGAAAATATTGTCAATGAAGAGCAATACATCCTTACCGCCTTTATCACGGAAATACTCTGCCATCGTAAGACCTGTTAAGGCAACACGCATACGTGCTCCCGGCGGCTCGTTCATCTGTCCGAACACCATGGTGGTCTTATCGATAACTCCTGATTCTTTCATTTCATAGTAAAGGTCATTTCCCTCACGGGTACGCTCACCAACGCCGGTAAATACGGAATATCCACCGTGCTCGGTTGCGATATTGTGGATCAGCTCCTGGATTAAAACGGTTTTACCTACACCGGCACCACCGAACAATCCGATCTTACCACCTTTCTGGTAAGGGCAGAGAAGATCTACGACCTTGATACCTGTCTCTAACATCTCCTGGGATGTTGCCTGTTCCTCAAATGCAGGAGCAGGTCTGTGGATCGGCCATTTTTCCACGCCGGCCGGAGGATCGATCTCGTCGATCGGATCTCCTAATACATTAAACATTCTGCCCAATGTATTCTCACCTACCGGCACACTGATCGGTCCGCCGGTTGCAACTGCATCCATGCCGCGGACTAATCCATCGGTTGATCCCATTGCGATACATCTGACTGTATCATCGCCCAGATGCTGGGAAACCTCAACGGTCAATTCTTTTCCCGCCTGATCGCCTCTTAACGGGATACGAATCGCATCGTTGATCTCCGGCAGATTGCCCTCTGTGAATTTAATATCCAGAACGGCACCGATAATCTGGGTAATCTTACCGATATTATTTGCCATCGCTTCTTTCTCCTTGTAATCAAATTTTGTGCTGCTGTCTTTTTATTCGATTGCAGATTACCTGCAGCTTCATCTGCTTATCCAGAGATTGCCGACGCACCGGCAATGATCTCTGTTAATTCCTGTGTAATCGAGCCCTGACGTGCCCGGTTATATTTGAGCGTCAGATCACTGATCATATCCTCTGCATTGCTCGTTGCAGAATCCATTGCCTGCATTCTGGCACCGTTTTCACTGGCAACTGCCTCCACAAGTGCCCCGTAAAACAGGCTTGTAACGTATTTTGGAATGATCATATCAAGTGCTTCTGTCTCATTCGGCTCATAATTCATCAGAACATTTGCCTCTGCTGCTGCGCCGAGTTCTTCTTCATCAAACTCGATCGGAAGCAGCTTCATCAGCTTCGGTTCGTGTACGACTGTATTTTTAAAATGTGTATACACAAGATAAATCTCGCCGATCGTGCCGTTGGTATAATCCGCAAGCACCTTCTTGCAGAGTTCTGCCGCATCATCATAAGACGGGGACTCAATGATATAGGAGTCATCCTCTTTGATATGATAGCCGCGGCGTTCTAATACCTCGCGTCCCTTTCCACCGATGGCATAGATCTCTACATCATCTTTGGAAAAGTCACTTCCCGTAACCAGCTTGATCAGGTTGGAGTTGTATCCACCGGCAAGTCCACGGTTGGATGTGATCACAACGATCGCTTTCTTTGTGGAAGTACCTTTTTTCAGATATGGATGATCGATCCCACCTGATCTTGCAAGCATGGAAGTAACGGTCTGGTACATATAGTTCGAATATGGATTCGTCTGTTCTGCCCTGCTTTTTGCTTTCTGCAGTTTTACGGTTGAAACAAGCTTCATGGCTTTTGTGATCTGCTGCGTACTCTGTATGCTGCTTTTTCTTCGTTTAATGTCCCTCATTGAGGCCATAACAACTTCCTCCTTTTTTTGGCGAAGTCCTGCTTGTTACGCTTATTTCAAGAAATCTGCCTTACATTCTTCGATTGCTTTGACGAGTTTTGCCTCGGTCTCATCACTGATGACTTTCTCTGTGCGGATTGCTTCCGGTACATCCGGATATTTGGTATCCACATACTCAAACAGTGCTTTTTCAAACGGTAAAACCTGTTCTACAGGAATATCCAGAAGATATTTTCTTGTCGCAGCATAGATGATGATGACCTGTTTTTCAACCGGCATCGGCTGATACTGCGGCTGTTTTAACATTTCACGGATTCTGGCACCCTGTGCTAACTTCTCTGTCGTATCGGCATCGAGCTCAGAACCAAACTGTGCAAATGCTGCAAGCTCTCTGTACTGTGCCAGCTCGACACGGATCGGTGCTGCAATCTTCTTCATAGCCTTGATCTGTGCGGAACCACCTACACGGGATACCGAAAGACCCGCATTGATCGCCGGACGGAAACCGGAGTTAAACATCTCTGTCTCAAGATAGATCTGACCATCGGTGATAGAGATAACGTTTGTCGGGATATATGCCGAAACGTCACCAGCCTGTGTCTCGATGATCGGCAGTGCAGTCAGGGAACCTCCGCCAAGTTTGTCGGAAAGTCTTGCCGCACGCTCTAAGAGTCTTGAGTGCAGGTAGAATACATCTCCCGGATAAGCCTCACGTCCTGGTGGACGTTTTAAGAGCAAGGAGAGTGTACGGTATGCGGCTGCGTGCTTACTTAAATCATCGTAAACAACGAGAACATCTTCTCCGTTCTCCATCCATTCCTCACCGATCGCACATCCTGCATACGGTGCAATATACTGTAATGGTGCAAGCTCACTTGCAGTGGAAGCAACCACTGTCGTGTAGGACATTGCCCCAAATTCTTCCAATGTTTTTACCAGAGCGGCAACTGTGGAAGCCTTCTGTCCGATGGCAACGTAAATACATTTTACGCCCTGTCCCTTCTGGTTGATGATCGTATCGATCGCAATCGCTGTCTTACCGGTCTGTCTGTCACCGATGATCAGCTCACGCTGTCCACGTCCGATCGGCACCATGGAATCGATTGCCTTGATACCGGTCTGTAACGGTGTATCTACGGATTTTCTGGAAATAACACCCGATGCGACACGCTCGATCTGACGATATTTGTTCGTCTCGATCGGTCCTTTGCCGTCGATCGGCTGTCCTAACGCATTGACAACTCGTCCTAACATGGCGTCACCGACCGGAACCTCTACTACTCGTCCGGTGGTCTTTACGGTATCACCCTCGTTGACATTGCGCTGCGCACCTAAAAGTACGGCACCGACATTGTCTTCCTCAAGGTTTAATACCATTCCATATACTTCTCCCGGAAATTCCAGAAGCTCGCCCTGCATTGCGTTGTCAAGACCGTGAATACGTGCGATACCATCTGCTACCTGAATAACGGTACCAACGTCAGCTACCTCTAACTGCGCTGCATACCTTTTGATCTGTTCTTTAATTACGGAACTTATTTCTTCTGGTCTTAAATTCATGAAGCGCATTCACCTGCTTTCAACTGTATTTTTGACAATTCGCGTGTCAGATCATTTAATTTGGTCCGGACACTGGAATCAACGACTCTGTCGCCGATGCGAATCACCATTCCGCCTATCAGTGCGGAATCCACTGCATAATGCATCTCAAATTTCACATACTTTGTAGTCTCTAACAATCTTTTCTCCACTGCTGCTTTCTGCGCTTCGGATAATTCCATTGCCGATGTCACATAAGCGGTTCCGATGTTCTTATACTCCTTGACACAGTCAATGAAATAATCCAGCACCGTATCCACTTTTGCAAAATGACCTTTTTCTACAATCAGGCGGAGCAGTCCAACAAACTCCGCGGAAATCTTTTCTGCAAATATGTCTTCTACGATTTTTACTTTTTCTTCTTTAACGATTTTTGGATGACTCATTAATTTGAAGAGCTCAGGATTCTCATTCAAAGCGGCTTTTACTGCCACTGCCTCATCCCGGAATTCATCCATCCTTCCGCTCTCTAGCGCAACTTCAAACAATGCATCACCGTATGTTTTTGATACTAGCTTTGCCATGTCGAATCACCCATTTCTTTCAATGTTTCTTCTACCAGCGTATCCTGCACGGTCGCATCGATATTTGCTGCAACAACTTTTGCCGCCATCATGGATGCAACTGTGATCATTTCCTGTTTTACTTCATCCATTGCACGCTTCTTAGAAAGCTCTGCTTCTTCGTTGGCTCTCTTTATGATGCGCGCCGCTTCTTCTTTTGCGTCACTCTCAATGCGGGCTGCATTTTTCTGCGCCGTCTTGCGGGCCTCGCTTAAGATCTGCTCTGCCTCTTTATCGACTTCCTTTAACTTCGCATCATATTCTGCTTTGAGTGCTGCTGCGTCCTGTTTGTCCGTTTCTGCAGTCTTAATATCGGCTGCGATACGGTTCTTTCTGTCATTCAGCAGCTTGCGTGCCGGTTCAAACAGCATCTTGGACATGAATAAAAATAAGAAAAATACTGCTAACGCCATCAAAACCACATCATGCAGTAACTGAAAATCCAGTCCAAAAAGTCTTGTCATTTCCTCCAAGGTTCGGCCTCCTTTCCAATTTTTTTATTCCAAGAATGGAGCGCCATTCATTAGCCTAAAGGCTGTACGAACAGTAAGAGCATTGCGATCAAGAGTCCGTAAAGACCTGTTGTCTCTGCAACTGCCTGTCCTAAAAGCATGGTTGACATGATATCTCCTTTTGCACCCGGATTGCGTCCAACTGCTGCTGCACCATGTCCTGCTGCGATACCCTGTCCAATACCAGGTCCGATACCGGCGATAACTGCCAGACCTGCACCGATAGCTGAACATGCCATAATTAAATCGTGTCCTGTGATATTCATATTAATCCTCCTTGTTTTGCGAAGCAAAATCCGAACTCATTAGTGAGGAGAGGATTTTACTCCTAAATAAAATAAATTATTCTTGTTCGTAGTTCTGACCAATGTATGTCATTGTCAACATACAGAATACATACGTCTGAATTGCTCCTGAGAACAAGTCAAAGTATACATGGAGTGCTGCCGGCCAGATGATTGCTATTTTGCTCAGCAGTCCATAAACCAGTGCCATCATAACGGTTCCTGACAATACGTTTGCGAAAAGACGCAAGGACAATGAAATCGGCACTGCGATCTCACTGATCACATTAATCGGAAACCAGATTGGCAGCCATGGCGGCAATGGGGAACACATATCTGTCCAGATCTGCCTGATCGGCAGATTCTTAAACTGCGTGATATGGATCAGGAAGAATGTAATAAGACCAAGTGCCAGTGTCGTACCATAGTCAGCCGTTGGTGGTCTTAATCCAAACAGACCTGAGATATTACTCATAAGAATAAAGATAAAAATGGTACTGATATAGTTGACAAACTTCGGTGCTGCCACTTTTCCCATGGTGCCGTTTACCATGTTATCCAGCATTTCTACCATCAGCTCGATAACATTCTGAAATCCCCCGGGGATCTCCTTTGCATGTTTGATCGCCCGGTTTCCTGCAATGGCAAGCGCCATCATAAGAAGCATAACGATCAATATGCAGACATGTGATGTCGTAATCCAGACTTTGTGTCCGAAGATCTCATACTGAACGATACCATGTATCATAAAGTCGATGTTTTCGGCTCCGGATGACATCAGAATTGCGTGATTCACTCTCTCACCTCCCTCATATGAAATTATTATCTTCACTGTCTGAAGATACATCACCTCTTCCTTGCAGTTTTTGTATTACTCTATGTGTAAAGGGCTGTAAGTACGCAGATACCTTAAGTCCCAATACCCCGATAAATGCAGTGATCAGATTTCCCAGATTCCATTTCATCATAACAAAGAAAACGATCACAACGACAGCATAGCGGAGCAGCGATTTTGCAACGATCTTCTTCTTTGCATTGTCCTCGCCGTACAGTTCCACCGCATCTCTTAACACGGTCGCTATGTTGACTGCCATACCGCACGCTAAGCTGATACCGATCAGAAGTCCTGTGGTGTACCTGACTTTATCTGTGACAAACCAGACACCCGCCAGTTCCACGATCACTCCATACACAATAATTCCCAAAACAAGTCCCGGCAATGCATCATTGATCCTTCGTAACATTTTTTCTGCCACCGTCCTGTCCGTAAATCTTTTTTGCCATTTTAAAAATGTTGGTAAATCCCGCCAGGGCTCCCATGATAAACAGCGGGATCACGATCCAGAGCATATCATGTTTCCTGCCGATCCATGTACCAAACAGAGTGCACATCACGATCGGAACGATCATATTCAGTCCAAACTGCAGGATCAGTGTCAGTGCCTGAAATACCTTTCTGTTTTTTCTCACTTACATCGTTCCTCCATAAAGTACAATCTTTATTCATTATAACATTTTTCGCCATTTTGTCCATCAAATATCCGTCATTTTGTATAGATAATATTTCCTTTTTACTAATAAATATTTTAATTTTTACATGCTCTTTACAGCTAACTTCTGCTCCGCGAGATGCGCATCCCGCCCGGAGGGCTTTTTAATTCATAGGACATAATTTCCTATGAAAAAAAGCATGTATGCCAGATTTCTGTATACATGCTCTTTTTATTCATGATAATAGAATGTTTACGGACTGAGCATTCTATTATTTATCACCTTCTATAATTCCAGTTCTATCCTGCGGTTTGTATGTTCATAGCGCTGCAGCACGACCCCAGCCGCATTCAGCATCTTTTTGGATGCCACAACTGCCGGTGTTGTCTCATATTTGTCGCTGTCATACACGATCCTGCGGATTCCCGACTGAATGATCGCTTTTGCACATTCATTGCAGGGAAACAGCGTAACATAGATCGTTGCGCCCTCCAAGTTTCCTCCGCGGTAATTTAAGATCGCATTGAGTTCGCTGTGCGTCGTATAAAAATATTTATTTTCTAAAGGCTCTCCCTCCCGCTCCCACGGGAATTCATCATCCGAGCAGCCAGTCGGAAATCCGTTATACCCCATCGAGAGTATCTTGTGATCTTCGCTGACAATGCAGGCACCCACCTGCGTATTCGGATCTTTTGAACGCATTCCCGAAAGTAGCGCAACTCCCATAAAATATTCATCCCAGCTGATATAATCTTTCCGTTTGCCGCTCATGCCAACCTCCAAAGCTTTCCGTAACCTGTACTGTTATTTTGTTCCAAAAATACGGTCTCCGGCGTCTCCAAGGCCCGGAACAATATAACCATGCTCATTCAAATGGTCATCCAAAGCCCCGATATATACATCTACATCCGGATGATCCTCCTGCATTTTCTTCACACCTTCCGGTGCTGCAATAATGCACATCAGACGGATATTTTTAACTCCTTTGTCCTTTAACATCTGGATGGCTGCCGAGGAAGAACCTCCGGTTGCCAGCATCGGATCTACCACAAACACCTCTCTATTTGCACAGTCTGCCGGAAGTTTACAGTAATACTCTACCGGCTCTAATGTCTCCGGATCACGATAAAGTCCGATATGTCCGACTTTTGCTGCAGGAATCATTGCCAGCATACCATCCACCATGCCAAGACCGGCACGTAAAATCGGTACAACAGCAAGCTTTTTGCCCTTTAACTCTTTCACAGTCGTTTTGCAGATCGGTGTATCGATCTCCACATCTGCAAGTTTCAAGTCTCTGGTTGCCTCATAACACATCAGCATTGCAATCTCGCTGACTAATGTACGGAAATCTTTTGATCCGGTTTCTTCTCTGCGGATGATACCGATTTTGTGCTGGATCAACGGATGATCCATTACTACGATTTTTCCCATTTTAATTTTCCTCGCTTCCTTCGTTACTTTCTTCATTTAAAAGAGTGACCAGCTTTTTGATGGTCTTTCTCATTGTTTCATAGCATAGCCCATATGCCTGCAGACTGCCGCCATACGGATCTAAAATCTCCAGTTCATCTCCTACAAGTTCCGTGAGAACATATACATTCTCCGGGTTGGCTCTCTCGTATTTTTCCAGAACCTTTTCTAACTGGGCGTGTTCCATAACAAGAACTAATGTGTCCTCTGTAAAATCCTCCTCCGTCAGCTGCGCTGACATATAGCCTTCCAGATTGATGCCATTGCTGATCATGACTGCTTCTGCCTTCTGATTGAGCGGCTCCGGGAATAAAACGATCATTCCTCTTGCCCCAATCTCAACCGGATGTTTTAATACATACTCCCCAAGTATGCCTGCTGCCATCGGCGCGCGGCATGTTCCGTTTTCCGCGACAAACAGGATTCGATTATATTGTTTCATGCGTTATCCTTCCTTCTCCCATCAAACATGAATCACCTGATGTCCTGCTGCTTTCATTAACCGGTTCATGATCGCCTGACCGATCCTCGGTGTTGAAAAACTCTCTGAATAAATCGCATCTACATTCCAATCATCAAATTCACGCAATATTTTGTACAAATGTCTGGCAATGGCATCCTCATCGCTTCTTGCTCCGATCGTCACCACATAATCTGCCTGATACAAGGACTCCGTCTCATCCGTTGCAACAACACCGACCTTAAGTCCTGCCGCCTGTTTTTCCCTGACCAGTGCATTGATCTCTGCAACAACAGCCTCCTGCTCTCCCTCAACCAATACCAGATCCGCCTTCGGCGCATAGTGTTTATACTTCATTCCGGGCGCTTTCGGCTTCTTTGTGGAATCCGACGCAATGATGCCCGGATCAATGCGTACCTCTTCCCCGAGCACTTCCTCTAACATTTCTTTTGTAATATAACCCGGGCGCAGTATCATCGGTACTTTTTCCGTCAGATCAATGATCGTAGATTCGATGCCGATTCCAACCGGCCCCCCATCCAGTATCATCGGTATCTTACCATCCAGATCTAACGCCACATGTCCCGCTTCTGTCGGGCTTGGTTTTCCGGAAGTATTCGCACTCGGTGCCGCGATCATACAGCCGCTCTCATCGATCAGTGCAAGCGCAACCGGATGATTCGGCATACGGATCGCCACCGTATCCATTCCACCGGTCGTTTCATATGGAACCTTTTCATTCTTCCATACGATCATGGTAAGCGGCCCCGGCCAGAACGCGTCTGCCAGTTTCTTTGCCTGCGGCGGAACCTCTTTTGCAATGGATAAAAGTTCTTCAAATCTGCTTATATGAACAATCAACGGATTGTCCGAAGGACGTCCCTTTGCCGCATAGATCCGTTTTGACGCCTCCGGATCAAGTGCATTTGCCCCGAGTCCGTAAACCGTTTCGGTCGGAAATGCTACCAGCCCGCCGGATCTTATGATCTCTGCCGCCTCCCGCATATCCTCCTTATTCGGATCGTCTGCGTCTATTTTTATTAATTTTGTCTGCATATATCACTACTTCTTTTCTAATATAATTCTTATTTTTATTTTTCCCAAACATTTGTATTATCGCACATTTTATCCAAATAGGCAACAGAGTGTGCATAATTCGCGGATTTGTACCTTGATTTTCCAGCAAAATTACCATAGAACCCGAACTGTAACTTGCTATGTTTCCGTAAATGTGGCATAATTATTACTGTTCATCTGCAAACAGTTATGTTTGGAAAGGGGTTTTCATGAAAATTACAAAATCTGATTTCGGTACAACTAACACAGGAGAAAATATTAATATATACCATCTTGAAAACGAGGCAGGTGCCTATGTAGAGATCCTTAACTTCGGATGCCGTCTTGTAAAGATCGTCGTTCCGGACCGCAATGGCAATCCAACAGATGTCTGCCTTGGCATGGACACCATGTCCGCCTATGAAAATGATGACGCAAGTCTTGGTGCTGTTGTCGGACGTGTTGCAAACCGCATCAAAGATGGTCATTTTACTTTAAATGGAAAAGAATACCATCTTGCCGTAAACTGCGGTACCAACCACCTTCACGGAGGTCTGATCGGTTATGCCTCCAAACCATGGGATGCAAAAATCAAAGATGATAAACTGATCCTTACTATGATTTCCGCCGATGGCGAGGAGGGTTATCCTGGTAATCTGACTCTGACCGTTACTTATGGCTGGTCTGAGGACAATGAGCTCTCGATCGTATACGAAGCTTCCGCAGATCAGGACACCCTGCTTAACGTCACAAACCACGGTTATTTTAACTTAAACGGTGAGGGAAGCGGTGATATTCTTTCTCACGAACTGTATATTGATGCAGACGCAGTCACAGAACTCGACGATTCGCAGGCGCCTACCGGAAAACTGATCCCGGTCGACAATACACCGTTTGATTTCAGAGTGATGCACACGATTGGCAAATCCTACTACTCAGACTATGACCAGCTGCACAAATTCGGCACCTACGACCACAACTTTGTGATCAACGGAACCGGTCTTCGCGAAGCAGCCGTACTACAGTCCAAAGAAAGCGGTATCCGGATGACCTGCTTTACCGATCAGCCGGGCATGCAGCTTTATGTTGCCAGCCAGCCGATGAAACAGCCGGGCAAAAACGGTAAAATCTATGACAGCCGCACCAGCGTCTGCTTAGAAACACAGCATTTCCCGGATGCGATCAACCACGACAACTTCCCAAGTATCGTGTTACACCCGGATGCACCGTTCCATTCCAAGACGCTGTATCATTTTTCTACATTCTGATAAAAATAATTGGTCGAAAGAGCCGCATGTACCGTTTGTGTATATCCGGCTCTATTTTGCTATCACATTCCTTTGTGCTTATTTTTGTACACGGTTTTTTCGTGTTTTGACTTGTATTACCCTCTTTTTTGTATTAGAATAATCTAAAGCTACTGAAGCGGTAGCGAGTCTATGATTCTATTTTAAGGAGGGAATACAAATGGCATTCGTAATTTCTGATTCTTGCGTAAGCTGTGGTACATGCGAGCCAGAGTGTCCAGTAGGAGCTATTTCTCAGGGAGACAGCCAGTTCGTAATCGACGCAGGCGCTTGTGTAAGCTGTGGTACATGTGCAGGGGTTTGCCCAACAGGAGCTATCAGCGAGGAATAATACTTAAAGAGTTTTTGCGAGTAAAACTCTTGCGGGAAACCGCAAAAAGAAGCTGTGAAACTATGTTTCACAGCTTCTTTTTTACTTAGACAAGTCCACTTAGATCAATCTCATAGATCATCTTTTCCGGTTCCCTTTCCTGTTTATAAAACAGGATCATATACCATGGTAAATACAGGATTTCCCCATCTTCCTCCACATTCGATTTTGAAAATACAATATTTTTTTCAAACTTCCATTGTTCTACTTTCATTGCATGATCCATTGCCAGATGCTTTTTGAAGTCATTTCCTGACTTGATCTCTACAAGTTCTGTGTGAAGTCCTTTTTGTAATACAAAATCTAATTCTCCAATTTTCTTAGAATCATAATAATGAAGTTCAAAACCGTTCGATTTCAGATTTTGCGCAAATGCATTTTCCAGAATACTTCCCATATTGACGTCAACATTCCCCATGAGCAGATCAAACTGGATATTTTCCATACAGGAAGCACAAAGCAGTCCAACATCATTCATATAAAGTTTGAACAGGTTTCGTTTTTCACTTAACTGCAGCGGTGCCTGTGGTTCTGTCACGTTATAACATGGCAACGCAACGCCCGCATCCGCCAGCCAGTTAAAACTGTCTTCATATCTGATAAGTCTTGCCGAAGCCTGAATGCTGTTTAATTTAAATCTCCGATTCTTCTCATTTAACTGGGCTGGAATGCTGTCAAATATTGCTTTGATTTTTACTTTTTCATTTTCCGACGCATATTTCGCTATATCCAGGCGGTAAAGATCTAAAATACTTCTCTGATTCAGCACCACTTTTGCAATATCATGCGTATCAACATAAATCTGTACGGTTTCTGGCATTCCTCCAACTACAAGATAACTGTAAAAAAGTTTGCAAAGTGTCTCATGTACTGTCTCAGATACTTTTTCCTTTTTGTCATAACACGATTTCAAATACTGCAGTGTATGATTCTGTATGCCATTCGCCCACAAATATTCCTCAAAATCCAGCGGATACATTGGTAAAATCTGTTCAAAGCCAACCGGATAAGATGTGACATCCTTGTATCGCACACCAAGCAGCGAGACGGATTCTATATAATCAAATCTTCCATCCTCTACCAGAAATTTGATCGCAGACCGTACCCTTGGACATTCCTGAACTTCATCAAATAAAATCAGTGTCTTTCCCGGTTCTAACGGTGTCTGAAGATACGCTGTCAGATTCGTGATAATCGTTTCCGCTGTCAGTTTATCATTAAAAATATCTGCTGCCCTCTGGTCTGTCACAAAATTCAGTTCTGCAAAATGCTCATATTCATTTTTCCCAAACTCACGGATCAGTGTTGTTTTTCCGATCTGTCTTGCCCCTATAATACACAAAGCCTTTCCATTGGCTTTCTTTTTCCATTTTAGAAGATCCTCATACACTTTTCTTTTCAGCATTTCCATCCTCCAATATTAGGATTTCCAACTCTCTGCTCTTATATTAACATTTTTTCTTTGTTTTTCAATGTATATTGTAACATTTTTCAGTACATTTTTCTTTAATTTTTATATGATATCTGTAACATTTTTTAATACATTTTTCTTTTATTTTCAGATAGTATCTGTAACATTTTCCAGAAAATGATCCACATCTTTGCTGCTGTCAAGAAAATCAGACGGTTACATAAACTATGCTGCACAAATTATATGATGCGCAAACGGTGCAAATCAGTTATAATAGTCATGAATAATAAAAATTTAAAAATGGAGTGTTATTGATTCGATGTGTCAATTAGACCCGGCAATAAAAAAAGATATTATAGCCTGCTGTAAAAAATATAATGCAAATAAAGTCATTCTATTTGGCTCCCGTGCCAGAGGAGATAACGGACCTTACAGTGATATCGACCTTGCAATTAAAGGAGCTGATAACTTTGACCGTTTATTTGCCGAATTAAAATACAATGAATTTACGCTGCTTGACATGGATATTATTGATCTGGACGGCAGGGTAAGTGAACCTTTGATGAAAGATATTTTAAATGACGGACATATTTTATATGAGAGGACAGGAAAATGAACCGAAAAATTGAAAACTTTTTTTCAAGCCTTGATACTTTACATGAAGCTTCCGTTACTGACTATACTCAAAACAAAATTGTTTTAAGCGGTTGTGTCAACACCTTCTGCCTGACTTTTGAATTATCGTGGAAAGCAATGAAATACGTTTTGGAGTCAGAAGGTGTCGATAAAGGCAGAACCGGTTCTCCAAAATTGATTCTTATGGCTGCCCTTACCCGTGGATTGATCGAAGATGAAAATGCATGGCTTCGCATGTTACGGCTCCGGAATGACGAATCACATCATTATAATCAGGACTGTGCCATTGAACTGTGCCGCATGATTCCAGAGCTTCTTCCTTACTTTGATGATCTGAAAGAGAAAATAATTATTTTCGGATATGGAGAATGATAAAAAACGCTATTGCACCAGAATCACACTCTAATGCAATAGCGTTTTTTTATGCCTTCTCTTTTTTGTTTCTGCCCCATCTCTTTTTGGGTTCTTTCTTTTTCAGATTACCGCGGATCGCTGCATCCAGTTTCCGGAATCGTTCCTCGTCCGCCTCATCCTGTTCTCTCATGAGATAATTCATTTCCTTGATGACCTGTTCCCCCACATCTTCGCTGATACACCGGCTTAATTCCTGATTATTTGCCGCGATCGCCGTGCCGACGATCTGTGTCATCAGTTCGGTGAACTGCGCCATCTTGTCGGTATTGTCAAGGACACTCTGGTTCTCATTCTGTGCAGATAACGACGTATTTTTGCCGGCAGCTGTGGGCAGATCCTGTTTTATCGCAAAACCATCCTGCATATGCAAAACCTGTGTGCCAGACTGCTGCTCCGTTTTCATGACTTTTTCATTCGAAGTGCATGTGACCTGATGCAGATCCTGTCTTGTACCCGTATGCGCCATTCCAACTTCTTCCTGCGCATCAGGGGACATATTATGTACGATCATACGGATCGCTTTCAACTGATATCCCTGTTCTTTTAATTCCTTGATCCTCTGGAACTCCTGAATGTTTTCCTTTGTGTAATACCGGTGCCCAAGTTCATTTCGCGGAACATTAAGCTCCAGTTCATCCTCCCAGTAACGCAATACATGTGACTCTACATTTACAATATTCGCAGCGTCGGAAATCATGTAACGTACCTTTTCCATTCCGGTTCCTCTCCTTCCTTTCACCTGCTAACCTATATTATAAGCATTTAAAAGGAAGCCTACAACGAAAATCGCTCGTCTTATTCCGACAGGAACCGCGAAATGCTCAGGTTAACCTGAGCATTTCTTATTATTTCTCCATATTGGCAAACTTCGTATACTGCGGCAGCCATACCAGGTTGACGGTACCGATCGGACCATTTCTCTGTTTGGCAATGATGATCTCTGAGATTCCTTTCATCTCAGAATCATGATTATAATAATCATCACGATAGATAAACATAACAACGTCGGCATCCTGCTCAATCGCACCGGACTCACGCAGGTCAGAAAGCATCGGACGATGATCCGGACGCTGTTCTACGGCTCGTGACAGCTGGGACAATGCGATCACCGGCACGGAAAGCTCCCTTGCAAGTGCCTTTAAGGAACGGGAGATATCTGAGATCTCCTGCTGACGGGAATCAGATCCCCTGCCGGAACCGGACATCAACTGTAAATAGTCAATGATGATCAGCTTCAGATCATGCTCTAACTTATATTTCCGGCATTTGCTCCGCATCTCCGCGATGGAAATACCAGGCGTATCATCGATGATAAGCTCCGAATTACCGATCGTTCCGGCACCTTCGATCAGCTTCTCCCAGTCAGAATCAGAGAGGTTACCGGTTCGGAGTGCCTGTGCATCCACCCTTGACTCTAAGGAAAACAGACGGTTTACAAGCTGCTCCTTTGACATCTCGAGTGAAAAGATCGCCGTGCACATATGCTCGTGAAATGCCACATACTGCGCAATGTTAAGAACAAACGCCGTTTTACCCATAGAAGGACGCGCCGCGATCAGAATCAGATCGGACGGCTGTAAGCCTGCTGTGCGGTAATCAAGATCAATGAAGCCGGTCGGGATTCCCGTAACAGTGCCGGATGTCTTGGCCGCATTCTCGATCTTTTCGAGCGCATTCATAACGACCTGGCGGATCGGCACGTAATCACCGCCTCCGCCGCGTGTGGAAAGCAGATCAAACACCTTTTTTTCGGTGATATCCATGACTGTTTCAACACTCTCTTTACCCATGTAACACTCGTTTTCGATCTCTTCATTTAATTTGATGAGCTTGCGCCGCATGGAATTGTCTTTTACGATCTGTGCATAATATTTTACATTTGCCGAGGTTGGGACTGCATTTAACAGATCCCTTACAAACTCTAAGCTTGCAATCTCTGCCGGCACATCTTTTTCTTTTAATTTATTCTGCAAAGTGACCAGATCGACCGGAAGTCCTTTGCTGTATAATTCGATCATGGTATCAAACAGTATCCCGTACTGCTTATAATAAAAATCCTCACTGATGAGCATTTCCATAGCAGTGAGGATCGCGTCCTTGTCCATGATCATAGAGCCGATGACCGACTGTTCTGCCTCGCGGCTGTTCGGCATCGTGCGGTTGATCAATGTTTCTTCCATTCCTATTCCTCTACTACATGTACGTTAAATTTTCCTACTACCTTCGGATGAAGTTTAATTGCAACTTCTGTCACACCAAAGGTACGGATCGGCTCCGGCAGCTGCATTTTCTTTTTGTCAAGTTCCATGCCAAGCTGTGCTTTGGCTGCAACAGCGATCTCTTTGGTGGAAACGGAACCGAATGTACGTCCGCCCTCACCGGCCTTCATTTTTACGGTAACTTTTTTATCTTTTAACTCTTCCGCAAGTGCCAGTGCAGCTTCATACTGCTCCTGTGCCACTTTGTCTGCGTGCTGGTTCTGCAGTTTTAAATCATTGAGGTTTTTTGGTGTTGCCTCCACACCTAATTTTTTCGGGAAAATCGCATTGCGCGCATAGCCGTCGCTGACATTCACGATCTCTCCTTTTTTCCCTAATGCTTTTACATCTTCTAATAAAATAACTTTCATATATAAAACCTTCTTTCCTGATTATTCTGATATATCGCCCTCTTTTAACATCTCATCAATCGTATCCTGAATGATATGTTTTGCCTGCTGCAGTGAGCAGTTGGTAAGCTGGGCTCCGGCAACGTTTAAGTGTCCGCCGCCGCCAAGCCGCTCCATAATAAGCTGTACATTGATCTCATCAATGGAACGGGAACTTACATAAATTTTTCCCTGATATTCCGTGAGAACAAAGGATGCCTTGATCCCCACAATATTTAAAAGCTCATTTGCTGCCTGTGCACAGACGATGGTCGGGCTCTCCACCTCATCTGCCGGACAGATGGAAATTGCAAATGCTCCCCGGTAAACTTCTGCATGACGCACTGCTTCCGCGCGCGCTTTGTAAGCTGCCATATCGTTGCGGAGCATCTTGCGCACTCTCGTCACCTCCGCACCCGCACGTCTTAAATAGGCTGCCGCCTCAAAGGTTCGTACACCGGTTTTTGTCATAAAGTTGTTGGTATCGATCAGGATACCCGCATAAATACAGTCTGCCTCACACGGAGCGAGACGGATATTTTCGGAAAAATACTGCAGCACCTCGGCAATCATCTCACATGCACTTGAAGCATACGGCTCCACATAAGAAAGAACCGGATTCTCGATCACCTCATTTGTCTGTCTGTGATGATCGAATACACAGACGGTCTGCGTGCACTTTAACAGTTCCGGACATTCGGTGTAGCTCGGACGGTTTACATCCACAACGACCACCAGTGTATTTTCATTGGTAAGCATAAGTGCCTCTTCATTTTTGATAAAAAGGTCTGCCGGATATCCCTTTTCCACTGTAAAACACTCTACCAGCGGGCGCAGGGATGAAGTGATCTCATTTAACACGATCTGTGCCTTTTTGCCAAGTACCTTTGCCGCACAGTAAATACCGATCGCTGCACCGAGGGAATCCACATCGCTGATGCTGTGTCCCATAATGATCACATGCTCCCTGCTCTCGATGATCTCACGGAGCGCATGTGCTTTTACCCTCGCCTTAACTCTGGTGTTGCGCTCTACCTGCTGCGTCTTTCCACCATAATAAGTAATATCCTCGCCATCACGCACAACGACCTGGTCACCGCCACGTCCTAATGCAAGGTCAATGGACATACGCGCATACTCATAATTCTGTGTATAGCTTTCGCCATTTGCACCGATACCAATACTGAGTGTCACCGCCATCTCATTGCCGACCTTAACTGTTTTTACATCCTCGATCAGGCTGAAGCGGTCTTCGCGGAGTTTTGCAAGATACTGATATTTCAATACAACAAAATACTTATCTTTTTCAATCTTGCGGACTAACGCATCCAGTTCCGTAAAATATTTATTGACTTTCCGGTCGATCAGCGCCACCAGAAGCGATCTCTTTACATCTTCAATGCTGTCAAGCGCCTCATCATAGTTGTCGATATACACAAGCCCCGCAACCATTTTCTGTTCCTGGTTTTCCCGCATGTAACGGTTCTTTTCCGTCTCATCGAAAAGATACACCGCTGTCAGATATTCGTTGCTTTCATCGAGCGTAACAAGACTGTCCACACTGTTTAACTCTTCAAAGTAGATTCTTTTTAAAGAAACACGGAAATCCTGATCTTTCAATTTCAGGCTCACTGATTCTGACCCTTCATTTTTCTGTAGAAATTCCTTTGTCAATGAAGGAAAAATCGTCGTGATCGACTTGTGATATTTTTTATCTTTCCCGGTCAGTTCTGTAAACTGTTCATTCACCCACAAAATCTTCGCATTGTAGTCTAACAGCGCATATGGTATCTCAAATTCGTTTAAAAGCTGCCTCTGTACCGTTCCGTACTGCGTTGCAAAATTGATCAGCTCATTGACTAAAACCGGCTTATTTCTCACATACACGATCAGGGACACCACAAAATAAATTGCGGTAAATATTGAAAACATCACACCTGAAAGTATGTCATCCATATAGATCACGACATTCATACATATCAGAAGAATCGTCATGAACATGGGCCAGTAAAGAGATTTTCGAAGTCTGCCTCTGAGCTTTACTTTATTACTTTTCATAATACTAATCTCCTAAATAAAAAGAAACCCGTGACCAAAAACGCATATGTCACCGCTTATTCTTCCACTCGTCCTAGAATAGTCTTTGCTAACAATTATAGCATTTTGCCCTCTTAAGATAAAGTATTTTTTAAAAAAGGAACCGTTGCAGTCATTCTGCCCGATTCCTTTTTCCTGTCTGTGACCTGATCCGGTCGTATTTAGTTCTGGCTCTCCGTATCCCGCGGAGCAATCGTGAGGTAATTATCGGTATCCATATCATTGATCAGATTATCCGATAAAATCCTGTCACCGGAAACTTTCGGTTCTTCCCGCACGAAACTCTCCTCGTCGAGTTCATACCCCGTTTCTTCCCTGTAAACAGCGCTGATAAATCCGGATTCCTGTCCACCGCCATAAATTGGAAAAATGATCGTATGCCAGTCATTTTCCATATCTTCACTGATCATTACCGGAGTATGGATCTGCGAAAATGCTCCAAGCACCTCGAACTGACCATTTTCTCCCGGTCTTAAAATAAGTGCCGCATCCCCGCGATTATCAGATGTTGTATCTCCGATCGTGACCGCTACGATCTCATCCGTTCCGTCCTCGTTAAGATCCGTGTAATTATAGTAATACCGTGTCTCTTTGCATTCTTCTTCCGGAATCTGATAATACTCCGTCAGAAATGCTGCAAGCTCCGGATATTCCTCATCCTCAGAATATTCTTCCATCACATTGTAGTTTTGTTCGTCCTGCTCTGCCGAAAAGAAATGTTCTTCTAATGTTTTCTCCGTCTGGGTATCTGTTTGTTCTGTTGTATTTGCAGTATTTTTTTGTCCGCAGCCTGCCATACCTGCCAGCACTGTCAGGAAAAATACCATACCTAATGTCTTTTTCATGTGTCCTCCACCTGTCCGTACTGCTTACCGTTCTGGTTTATCATATATATTATATGATTCCATGCACAATTCCAAGACATTCTTGCGAAGTTTAAGAAATCCTTTAGACATTTTACTCTTACGTCCAAACCCTACAACAATCTCTGAATCTCCTCCAACGACGGCATGACACGCAGGGCACCTTTTCTTGTCGTAATGATGGATGCTGCTGCATTGGCAAATGTGAGCATTTCTTTTAACTGCTGTTTTGTAAGGTTATCTAAGCCATACTTTAATATATGGTGCAGGCAGCATGCCCCAAAGGTGTCTCCGGCACCGGTGGTTTCGATCGTGTTTTTCTGTAAAAATGCAGGAACTTCAACCAGCATATCCTTATAATAGGCTCTGCTTCCGTCCTTTCCCATGGATAAAAGGATGAGCGGGATCTGACAGGTCTGCTGCAGCATGTGGATCCCTTCGGTGTAATCTTCTTTCCCGGAAAACCACTGGATCTCATTGTCCGAAATTTTTAAGATATCGCAGACGGATAAGCCGTATGCCATCTGCGCTCTTGCATCTTCCATGTCTTTCCAGAGCGGCTCCCTGATATTCGGATCAAAGGAAAGAATCGCGCCGTTTTCTTTTGCGACTTTAATTGCATGTCTTGTCGCACTTCTGACCGGTTCATTGGTCATGGATAGTGTGCCAAAATGAAAGATTTTTGCATCTGCAATAATGTCATCCCTGACCTCATCCTCCCGGAGCATCATATCTGCACCCGGATTCCGGTAAAAGGAAAAATCGCGGTCGCCGTCCGGCTTTGTCTCAACAAACGCAAGCGTGGTGCGCACATCCTCATCTGTCAGAAGTCCGCTCACATCAATTCCGGCTGATTCCACGGCAGCACGAAGCTGTCTGCCAAAAATATCATTTCCGACTTTTCCTAAAAATGCGGTGCGATGACCTAACTTATTTAACATTGAAAGTACATTACACGGTGCTCCTCCCGGATTTGCCTCATAGACCGGGTTGCCCTGACCGCTGGTGCCGTTTTCTGTAAAATCGATTAATAGCTCGCCGAAAGCGGCTACATCATATTGTTTGTTCATTTATGTGCTCCTTTCTGCTATGTTAAGCTAATGCAAAGTTCTGGTTTGGTTTGTTGGAACGTTGAGAGAACGGCACAGATTTAACGAAGGCACGCTCTCGCTGCCTGTCGCTCGCAGCGGATACTAAGTGAGCAAAATACGCTCACTAAGTACCGGCGGCTCCCCAGCACCTTCTTATAAATCCGTGCCGTTCTCTCAACTGCCTGCAGTCTGTGGCAGATTTCGCCCTGGCTTCTCGGTAGTGACTGACGAATATCTCCGCAAAAGGCGTGCCGCAAGGTAATGGCTGGCAAATTGAGCGAAGCCGGGGCTGCTTTTGTGACTTTGGTAGAAAATTAGAAAAACTTAGTATGCCTGTTAACACACAGTGTTGTGCTGCCACGGACGGCAGCCCAAGTCCTAATGTGCCCGGATGGCACATTTAGGACGCACACGTCACTCCGCCACACACCCCCGCAGGCATACTTAGCTTTTCTTATTTTCGGACATCGGAACAAAACACGCCCCGGCTTCGCTCAATTTGCCTTCACAGCACCTCCGGCATCCACCTTTCCATATATTTTCCTTACACTTCCTTAACGTACACCTGCCACGACTTATACTCGTTCCCAAGCCGCGGAACCGGCACTCCAGCATATACAAGCTGTGCTCTGACCTGCTCCTTTTCTTCTTCCGTCAGCAGATTTAAGTCCAGCTCATAACCAAAACTGCCCGCCATGGCAACTGCTGCCCGCGTCGCAAGCTCTGTCGTCCTTCCGGTCTGGTGGTTCGGCACCGCCGACACATGGGAACCGACCGTACAGGACGGATAGGCAAATGATGTTCCATACTGTATTTTGACACGCTCGATTGCATCCGTATTGTCACTGCACCAGATCTGCGGTGTATAATACAACATTCCCGCATCAAATCTCCCGCTGTTTTTGACCAGACATCGGTAAGATGACGGTTCATGTCCATCTTGACATAATCTGCTTTGGTTTCATCGAGCACTTTTGCAATCTGCGTAAAAATTCCGTCCACCACTTCTTTTCTGGAATAATCAAGCACCAGCTGATAGCGCGCACGCACCGGTTTCCGACCCGGAATTGTAAAAGCCCAGTCCGGATGCTCCCGGTAAAGATCACTGTCCTCACAGACCATTTCCGGCTCGATCCAGATTCCAAACTTCATGCCAAGTGCACGAATTTTTTCTGCAACTTGTGAAAGCGGCATGCCGAGTTTTTTCTCATTGACCGTCCAGTCGCCCAGTCCCGCCAGATCATCATCGCGCTTTCCGAACCACCCGTCATCAAGCACCAGCATCTCCACGCCAAGCTCCGCCGCATGTTTAGCGATCTCTATGATCTTTTCCCCGGTAAAATCAAAATAAGTTGCTTCCCAGTTATTGATAAGTACCGGTCTTTTAGTATCGCAGTATGCACTGCGGCAGATATGGCTGCGGATCAGCCGGTGCAGATTCCACGAAAGCGCCGAAAAACCATTTGCCGAATAACTCAGCACTGCCTCCGCCTTAAAATTGCCGCTGTACAAAAGCATACAGCCATAACATTCGCCGGCATCTTCCCCTGTCTGTTTGCCTGACAGCATCACAAACGGATTCTGCTGATGGCCGGATGCCCCCCGCCTGCTTCCAAAAACCTGATTTGCATGCTCCACCGGGGTGCGTTCAAAAATCCGCTCCATCCCATGTCTGCCGTGGAAATGGATCACATCAAACTCTCCGGTCATAAAATCGAGTGCAGCACTTGCCGCCTTTTCTACATGAACCGCCTCTGTGCCACAGTTTGTAATCTGTACAGCCCTTGTGATGATATCAAGCTCTGCAAATACACCGTAGAGCAGTGTCACACGCACACCACCCGGCGCATCCTCCAGATATGCTTTTAACGTCTCACTCTCTGCGCCCGTTTCGTCATAAGCAGCCGGACTGCGGAAATCCCCGTTTCCAAAACACGGATACTCCTGTGGCAGTGCATCCATGGAATATGTCTTGTCGCACTCCGCCTCATACGGATTGCCGGAAAATCCCCTGTCATAATAGGTCAGAAGATACCGCATATCGCCTGTTAAACGTTTTCCATAATAAAGATGGAGCAACTGCCCGTAATTGCCGACTCCCATCTGGTAAGTCGTATTTTTGTATGCAGTGTGATCAGTTTCTGCTCCTGATCTATGATGATTGCCATAGTTTTTCCCCTTCCACTCCAAACTTATTTCCGGTAAAATACCTTTGCCTCGTAAGGTCTTAAATAGATGCCATTTTCTGTTTTTACCACATCGTCATAATTGCTGATCAGGACTTTCCCGTCCCCGGTAAAACCGTCTTCCAGGGTAAAATCCATCTCCTGCTCCCTGAAATTGCAGACCACAAACAGTTTCTCATCTCCAAGTGTTCTGGTGTACGCAAACACATCCGGGTGTTCAATCGCCTTACTCTTGTATACACCATACACAATAATCTCCATCTGATGGCGCAGCTCGATCAGCTTTTTATAATAGGAAAATACAGAATCCGGATCGTTTACCTGTGCTGCCGCATTGATCTTTTTATAATTCTCATTGACAGAGATCCACGGTGTTCCTGTCGTAAATCCCGCATTGTCGCTGTCATCCCAGTGCATCGGGAATCTTGCATTATCACGGCCGATGGCATTGACAAATTTTAACATGGTCTCCTCGTCTAAAATGCCGCCCCCGACAAAATCACGGTATGCATTTTTGATCTCAATATCGCGGAACTCCGAAAAATCCCTGCATTTCCGGTTTGTCATTCCAAGTTCCTCGCCCTGATAAATATAAGGTGTTCCCTTCATAAAATGCAGACAGGTTGCAAGCATTTTTGCAGAGATCTCGCGGTACTCCTCACTGTCATTTCCAAATCTTGACACGGCTCTTGGCTGATCGTGGTTATCCCAGTAAAGACTGTTCCAAGCCACACCTTCAAGTCCGTCCTCCCATTTCTGAAATACCTTTTTGAGCTCCACCAGATCAAAACTGCCGTCACTCCATTTGCCATACTGTGTCTGTCCGAGATTGACATGCTCAAATGTGAAGATCATATCCAGCTCATTTTCGTTTGTTCCGGCATAGCGTTTTGCATCTTCAACGCCTGCTCCGGCACCTTCGCCGACTGTCATCCAGTCAAATCTGGAGATTACCTTTTCATTCATCTCTTTTAAATACTCATGTACACGCGGGCCATTGTTGACATAAGGAGAAGAATCCCCGAATTTTTCATTGCCACGCACCACACCGTCCGGAAAACGCTGGTCTTTTGATATCATCGTAATGACATCCATACGAAATCCGTCGATGCCGCGCTCGCCCCACCAGGTCATCATGTCATAGACTTCCTGTCTGAGTTTTGGGTTTTCCCAGTTGAGATCCGGCTGTTTTTTGGAAAACATGTGAAGATAATACATATCCGTTGTCTGATCGTACTCCCATGCAGATCCGCCAAAACAGGAACCCCAGTTATTCGGTTCTTTTCCGTCCCTTGCCTCACGCCAGATATAATAATCGCGGTACGGGTTATCCTTACTTTTTCTGCTCTCCACAAACCACCGGTGCTCATCGGAACTGTGGTTGACGACCAGATCCATGACGATCTTAATGCCAAGTTTGTGTGCCTCGGCAAGCATTTCATCGAAATCTTCGAGTGTACCAAACTCCGTCATGATATCTCTGTAATCACTGATATCGTAACCGTTGTCATCGTTCGGAGACTGATAGACCGGGGATAACCAGATCACGTCAATTCCCAATAATTTTAAATAAGACAACCGGCTCTTAATGCCGCGAAGATCGCCGACACCATCACCATTGCTGTCCATAAAGCTGCGCGGATAGATCTGGTAGACTACCGCTTCTTTCCACCATTTTTTTTCTTCCATAGGAATCCTCCATTCTTGCGCCGGTTTTGCGCATGCACTATTTACCTTCCTGCTATATACCTGGCTCATATACATATTGAATTAAGTCGTCTCCCTTACTACAAGTGATACCGGCAGAGTAGTGCGGTTCGGCACAAGTTCCCCATTGCCGGAACGGACGAGCAGTTCCACCGCCATTTTTGCCATCTCTTTGATCGGCTGATGGATCGTCGTGATCGGCGGCGTTGTTAATGATGCAATATTGACATCATCGAAACCCACGATCTTCATCTGCGACGGCACATCAATGTTCAAATTATGGCACACCTGAAGAAGCTGCGCTGCGATCAGATCACTGCTGGCAAAAATTCCGTCTGTATCCGGGTTTTCCTTTAGCAGTTTTTCGAGAATCTGATGGTATTCGAGATGATTATATTCAAAGGCCGTGGTATCTGCGATCTTATAAGAAATACCCTGTTTTTCACAGACTGCACGGAAACCAACTGCACGCGCATCCGCAGGCATGGCAGTTTCATGGACACCGCTGATGTGGATCAGATGTTTACATCCGCAGTCGATCAGATGCTGCGCTGCAAGACGTCCGCCCTGCTCATTGTCACACTCCACCTCCGCTGTTCCATTTTCAAGATAACGCTCGATCGTGATCAGCGGCACATTTAATCCGGTAAACTTTTCCACGCCGACCGTTCCACTGCAGAGAATGACTCCCGCCACGCGGTTGCTCGTGCACATTTCCATGTACTCCCATTCTTTTTCATTTTTCTCCTGGGAGTTAAACAGTAAAATCTTATGATCATAATGATACGCCTGACTCTCCAAATTACTGATCAGCTCCGCAAAATACGGATGTCTGATGTGCGGCACGATCACACCGATCGTGTTCGTCGTCTGTTTGGAAAGCGAACGCGCTACTTCGTTCGGGCGGTAATTGAGTTTCTTCATCGCCTCATATACTTTTTTTCTCGTTTCTTCGCTGATATATCCACGGTTATTCAGCACACGGGAAACAGTGCTTACGGTAAGCCCTGTCTCCTTTGCCACATCCTTTAAGGTTGCCATACTTCCTCCCCGAAAACCTGTATCTTCTCTCTACTGCCCTTTTCCATGCAAAATTTTTCTGCAGTTTCAGGCAGTTCGAATATACCTGTGATTGTACCACAACCTGCAGTCACTTCAAGAATCACATCATCAAAAAGCAGAGAAAAATCACGGATTCCGACACCTGTTGCAAATGTTTCTTCACCGATTTTTAACTCTCCGGTTTTTGCATTGTATACAAAGTCAGTCTTCTGGTTGATGCGGGCACTTAAAATGTCCTCTGACTCTGCGCGGGTAATCTGAATTTCCGTTGCTGTGTCCGGTGCAAATTTCCACTGAAATAAATCCTTTGCTGACACATGTTCATCTGCAACTTTTGCTGCGGTGTCTGCCATCAGTGCCTCATTTTCAGTATCCTGCTGCCGGACATTTTTCATTGTATTGTCATACACAGGTTTCCTGCTGTCCTCATACTCCCTGACCGGTTCCTGCCTGAGCACTTTTTCACCATTCTTATAAGCAACGGAAAACTCTCTCGGCAGTCCCATCGCCCCGGTATAATTTCTTCCGCGGTTTGGAAATCTGAGCCACGGAACTGAGATCACACGATTTCCTGTATTGCTGTAAGTCTGCGCCGCATAAGCTATCTTGTTGATGTATGCCGCTTGACGCACACCGTCGGTCTGAAATTGATATCCATCAAACTCTCCCCAGAAGTAAAAACCGTCTGCGCTCCAGAACATCCAGGTCTCATTTCCTTTTTCATCTTTCAGGCATACCAGATCCGGACATTCCCACGCCTCTTTGAATGTCAGGCGGTCGGTCTGTTCCCATTTTAGCAGATCGGTGGAACGAAAAATGCCAAAATCATTTTCCTCTAACCACAGTGTCATGATATAGGCACCGCTTTTTTCATGCCAGAACACCTTCGGATCACGGTTTTCTTTACAAACCGTCGGAAGCACACTTTTGTCAATTTTATGGAGTGTCTCCCCTCCATCCGTGCTGTATGCAATGCGCTGGGTAAACTGTTTCCCTGCGCTCCATTTATTATTATTTCCGGCTGCCGTATAGAAAAATACCAGCGCATCTTCCGGCAGTCCGAGCATCTTACGATCATTTACAATACCGCTTCCGGAAAACATCGTTCCGGTCTCATCCGGGAAAAGTACATCATCCTTCTGCTCCCAGTGCAGTAAATCCCTGCTTACCGCGTGCCCCCAGCTCATATTTTCCCACTGCACATCAAACGGGTTATGCTGGAAATACAAATGATACACGCCCTCGGCATATACAAGGCCATTCGGATCATTCATCCATCCGGTCTGCGGTGTAAAATGAATCGAAGGGCGGTGGAAAGCCTCACCCTGCGTAGCACGGAGAGATTTTTCTTCCGTTTCAGGTACATCCTCATTTCTGATTCCGTCAAAGAAAGCTTTCCCAAGATCCCCTCTTAGAATTAGTGTTTTATCGGTAAATTGCTTTACCGGAAAACGGGCATAATAACTGACAGGGTATGTTTCATCCTCTGCCTCTCCCGCCGGGATCTGAAACTCAAACAGCTTTGTTTCGCTGTTATTCTCCCGGCAGAATATCTCAAGCATACGGTTGTTTTTTTTGCCGCCAAACGGCAGTTCGCCATACGTGGCACAGATCGGAATAAACAGCCACCCTTTTTTGATGTATATTTCCTTTTCCATGTCTTACAACCTCCTACTTATATTTTTCCTTTTTAACCAGCACTTGTAAGCACATAACATCTTTCACTGGTCAGCATGGGAAACTGTATACTTTTCCATCCACCTGTGTGGTCTGGTTTACACATTCTTTCACCCACTCCTCATCGGAAAGATCGACTGCATACTGGGAAGCAAGTGCAACAACATCTGTGGTGTCTAAGATCGCCATGGTCGGTGCTGTTCCTGAGTTATATGCACTTGTCACTCTCGTATATGGAGATTCACCGGTTCCGCATGCCTGAACCTCAAGTTCGATTCCTGTCTCCTCTTTAAATGCCTCTGCCATATCTTCAAGTGCTGTCTGGATTTCACCTTTACTGTTTAACATCGTGATCTGTGTTCCTGCTAAATCTGCGGTGTCGATATTCCCTGTGCTCTCAGTTCCGGCTGCTGTACTCTCACTGGCATCGCTGCTGTCCGCTGCGTTGCTTCCTGCATTACTGCCTGTATTTGCGCTGCCGGAATTGCTGTTGCTGCCACAGCCTGCTAACATCCCCATTGTCATTGCTGTCCTTACTGTGCCCTTACTTTAACACTGCTTTCTCCGTATGTCAATCGGTTGACATACGATTTGTCAGTTATAATCAAATAATCACGTCTGTTTTTGTACATATTCACAACATATCTTTTGCATTTTAATCATTTATGGTCAGAAATGACTATTAAAGCCTTGTGTTTTATATTAATCGGTTGACATTTTAAATTTTATCAATTCCGATTCCTGTTTATGGTACTGGAAACACACACACCTATCATGCAAAGCAAAAAGAGGACCTCACAACTTAGTTGCAAAATCCTCTTTCCGGTGTGCCACACATTTTACTGTATGACGGGTATATTAAATTTATTTGGGAACTACTTACTGATCTTTATCTTCTTTGCACTGCTGAAACTTCCATAAACTTTTGCTCCTGTGGAATCTTTCTTATAAGCACGTACTTTTACATAATATGTCTTGCCTTTTGCCAATTTTCCAAGTGTTTTTGATGTGCCTGATATTGTTACTTTCTTTACATTCTTTTTGAATTGCTTATCCGTAGAATAAACGATCTGATATCCGGCTGCACCTTCCACTTTCTGGACTGTAACTTTTGCTTTTCTTCCCGAAACAGCTTTCATTTTCTTAATTGCAGATTTCTTTACGGTCACTTTCTGCCATTTCGCATATAAAGTAAGATTCTTTTTGCTGCTCTTTGAGATTGTTTTAATTCTCTTTGTATACTTGCTGTCTGTATACCAGCCCTTAAAGACATATCCCTTTTTGGAAGCAGATTTTAAATTTACCTTTTCATTGTAATAATATTCCGGGTTTTTGCTGCTGTTTTTACCTTTTCCTAACTTATAGGTAATTTTATAACCTACCGTGATCTTACAGGACGCGCTTACTCTGCTTCCATCTTTTGCCGTTGCCGTGATCGTGGTCACACCATTTTTCAATGCTTTTACTTTCCCATGCTTATCAACAGTCGCAACTTTTTTGTTGGAAGATGTCCACTTAACGTCTTTAATATCTGCATCAGATGGTGAAACAACAGCCTTTAATGTAAGCGTTGCACCTTTTTTCATTCCGGCTTTTGTTTTATTTAACGTGATTTTTTTAACTTTTACTTCTTTCTTCTCTGTTTCCGGTTTCTTTTCTGTATCTTTCTCCGGAGCATTTTTAATTTCTCCAAGTTTTACAGTACCAAATACTTCCGGCTTAGACCATCCCATTCCTGTTTCATCGTTCCAGCTCAATGTACCAATTCTTTTGCCACTTGCATCAGCATCATTGATCTGAAATTCAAGTCCGATCTCATCTCCGGCTTTTGGTGTGATATCCGTCCATTTAAATGACGCTTCAACAACATATCCGTCAGAAGTTATTTTTGCCACAGACTTCATATTCTCTTCAAGGCACTTTTTGCCATTAAATGAGTGATCATTTACATAACTGATCCTGTACTGCTTGTCATCGTCTTCATAAGAGTTGGATTTTCCATTATTTTCGTCGATAAATACTTCTAAGGAATCCTGCTCCCATGCATCACCGTTGGTATTATTGAGGACAGGATCTTTGATCTCGGCATATACATAAAAATTGTCTTTATCCCAGAGTAACTTCGCATTTGCAGAAACATTGGAGCCGAGATTGATTGTAATCGGAATGGTTCCGACATTATCCCATACCGCATCTTTATCTCCGTCTACGGTAACTGTACCATAGGCAGCTTTCTCCACCCCTGGTTTCATCGTTACTTTCGCGTAATATTTACTGCTTGTTCCCTGTTTTCCTGTCAAATCATTAAATGCGGCTGTTTTATCCCCATTTGTGACCACAACATCCATTCCGATCACTTTTGCAACGGAAAGTCCTGATAACGGTACCTTTATGGTTGCCTGATAACCATTTTCTACTTCTGCTGCCTCGCTTCTTTTTACCGTTACGGTCACTGGTGTGATGTCATCTTTTCCGGAATTTGCAGAATCCACATAAACAGCAACTGCATCATTATCATCTTTTACGGCATCTTCTACCGTAACCTGCACGGTAAGACCATCTTTATCCCACATCGAAATAAAGGAAGCCGTGATATCATTCTGCATGATACTGTATGTCTTTCCTGTCACTGCATCACCTTTTTTCTCTGCAGCAACTACATCCTGAATTGACGGCTGGAGTCTGGATGCATCTACATACGCCCAGTACGCAGGTTTTGCTTTATAATTTCCATCAAAAAGCAATGGGCACTGCGCAGAGCCGTCTGCACCACCACCAACACCAGACTGTTCATGTAACCATGAATTTGGCTCGATGACCCCCCATACGGTCAATCCGGAAACGTTCGAACCATCTGCTTTTAAGCCTTTGATCGCATCGAATAACTGTTTATGACAATATGCAATTTTAGTATACTCGCTCTCTTTTGTTGCCATACCTGATGTATAAGATGCACTTGATTTAAAATCAAGCTCTGTAAGCTGTACTTTTCCTGCAGCTTTTGCATATTTTTCAGCCACTGTTTTAAACTGCGTGGCAGAAAAACTATCCACACTGTAATGTGCCTGCATGCCAAATGCATCCAGTCTGGTTCCATCGGCAGCCTTTACATCATTGATGAGTTTTACAATACCCTCACATTTTGTATTATCCGTCTCACCAAAATCGTTGTAATAAAGCTCTACATTTTTCGGTGCATACTGGTTTGCATATCTGAAGGCATTGATGATAAATTCGTTGCTCTTATATACATGCCACCAGCTTGAATTATTTCCATGACGGATCTCATCGAGACTTTCCGCTGCACTCACGGTATCTGTACGGTAAGAGTTTCCAATGACAGCCTCATTTACAACATCCCAGCCATAAAATAATCCGTCATATTTTCCATTTGCAGCTTCCCCGAAGTAATGGTCAAAGACACTTGAAATAAACCATTCAAGACGGCGGTTCATGGTCTCTTTGTCCACATAAGGTTTGGTTTTATCATAATTTTCATGGAAAAACCATTCCTGTGTCTGGGAATGCCATACAAGGACATGACCACGGATACGGATTTTGTTATCCGGATTTTCATTATTCCACTCACAGATTTTATTTATTAATTTATCTGCACGTGAAAAGTCCAAGCTGTCACCGGCTTCATTTACGACCGGGACTTCAAGATCCTGTCCTTTAAATTGGATCGTCTTTGTGTTGACTTTATCCTCTAACTGATAGTTGAACAATGCATCCGGTTTTAATTCGTTTCCAAGTGTAACCGCATTAAAGTGTTTTTCCACCAGTTCCATCAGCGTATCATCATTGATCTCATCACCGGTCACTGCTGTGCCGGCAACTACATCATTGCCTAAAGCAGCTTTCACACTTTCTTTCCAGTCCGGGATGTCCTTCTCAATAGATGGCTTTTCTCTTTCAATCTTATTCATGGACACACCGGTCACATAGTAAGTCCCTTTTACGCAATCGCCCTGTCCATAGTTGGTTCCCTGTTCTATAATACGGATGACCACCTGATCTGCAGCTTTCGGTATTTTGAAAGTTCCCTCATATTTTGTCCATTCTCCAGCTTTTAATGTCTTTGTACAGTCTCCTGACAAAATACCTGCTGAATAACTTCCAAGATATGTTGCCTCACCACCGGAAACATAGAATGGTGCAAACTCCACATTTCTCTGCTCTTCCGGAGCATCTTTGTAATCATCGGACAATTTCGCCCAGAATGAGAATTTGTATGTTTCCCCTTTTTCAACCGCATCCGTGATATCCTGCGAAAAACAATCCCCAGGGGTGGCAGTTTCCTGATTACGTGTAAGTACACCGTATGTTTTAAGACCGGAATCTGCGATTTCTTCTTCCTCTGCTGCAACTGAAACAACCGATTCTCCGGCTGCACTGTTCCATGACTCCGCCGCTTCGGACGCTGCAAAATCACCGTTTTTTATAATATTATCCCCCAGTTTTGCATCGCCTGCTCCTGCTTTCAGTTCAAAGGTCACGCTCACAAGACTTACCGTTGCATTTTCCGGTTTATCTTCCGTTATCATGATTCCGACTGCATCAATAGCGCCATCCCCCGATGGATTTATCGTATACTCCGTCTGTCCGCTTAATCCGTACTGTGTATTAGCTGCTGTTGCATCATCTCCACCGTTGTATACTTTCAGACTGATCGGTACTTTCTGATCCGCCACCTGAAATGTAACAGCATTCACCTGTGACATTTCGATACTCTCCGGCAACGTCCATTTCACCTGATTATACTGTTTTGCAAAAGACAATTTCCACTGTCCATCTGCGAGTTCATAATCCGCGTCTCCCCATGCCACTTTCAGCTGATCTGCAGTAAAAACTTTTTTTACCCCTGAATTTTCGTTTTCATCTGCATAGACAACTGCATTTTCAAGATATGGTGTCAGCACCGGTCCTATCCCGGTAAAAACCATAGCACTGCACAAGGCTGCGCATACCCCTGCTTTCCAATTTCGTTTCAAACCCCGTTCTCCTCCTTTTATATATTTTCTACCGTTACAAATTTATGTTAGCAGAAGAAAATATTAAAAATAGAGGAATTTTTATAGAAAAAAACCGGACAGATAATAGAATACACTCTCTGCAGACATCCATTATCATGAGTTAAAAAAGTGGAGAATCCTGCAAAAAACAAAATTCTCCACTTTCTATCATATTTTTACCACATGACATATATTATAAATTTACTTTTTGGGCTACTTACTGATCTTTACCTTCTTCACACTGCTGAAACTTCCATAAACCTTTGCGCCTGTGGAATCTTTCTTATAAGCACGCACTTTTACATAATAGTTCTTGCCTTTTGAAAGTTTGCTTAAGGTTTTTGATGTTCCTGTCACTGTCACTTTCTTTACAGCTCCCTTTTTCACAACGACTTTTTCCCATTTTGCATATACAGTAATGTTCTTTTTACTGTTCTTTGCGATCGTTGTGATTTTCTTTGTGTACTTGCTGTCTGTATACCAGCCTTTAAATGCATAACCTTTCTTTGAAGCTGCCTTTAAGTTTACTTTCTGGTTGTAATAATATTCCGGATTCTGGTCGTTATTTTTTCCTTTACCCAGTTTATAAGTGATCTTATAACCTACTGTGATCTTACAGGAAGCACTCACACCACTGCCGTCTTTTGCTGTCGCTTTGATCGTGGCAGTTCCGTTTTGCAGTGCTTTTACTTTTCCGTTTTTGTCAACGGCAGCAACTTTTGTATTGGATGAAGACCACTTGATACCTTTATTTGTTGCTTTTTCCGGTGCGACAACAGCCTTCAATGTAAGGGTTTCACCTTTTTTCATTCCAGCCTGTGTCTTGTTTAATGTAATTTTATGGCTGTATCCTTCCCACTACTAGGGCGGATTAGGAACTTTCATCCATTAGTGACGTGCGCCGCAAGGCGCACCAAAAAACACCGTGCCAGCGTTTCAAACGTCTGCACGGTGTTTTATTCATCACATATTGTTATTCACTATGAGTTTACTCGCTACGAATTTATTCGCTGCGAATTTATTCGCATACGTACGGCATTAATGCAACGTGACGAGCTCTCTTGATAGCTACTGTAAGAGCTCTCTGATGTTTTGCACAGTTGCCTGTGATACGACGAGGAAGGATTTTTCCTCTCTCAGAGATGTATCTCTTTAATTTGTTTGTATCTTTGTAATCGATTACGTTATCTTTTCCACAGAAAACGCAAACTTTTTTTCTTCTATGCATTGGGCGTCTCTTCATTGGTGCGCCATCTTTGTCTGCTGCTTTATTGAAAGCCATGATAATTACCTCCTGTTGTTATCGTAAACCGCTATGTGAACCCACATCACGATTTCCATTAGTTAAATGGTAACTCTTCATCAATTCCATCCGGAATATTCATGAAGCCATCACCTGCTGCACTGCTCGGTGACGGTCTGTCGGAAGGATTAAAACCGGAGTTATCTCCACCGCCGCTGGCATTCTTGCTTTCTGCAAACTCTACGTTCTCAGCAACAACGTCCGTCGTGTAAACACGCTGTCCGTCTTTGTTGGTGTAGCTGCCAGTCTGAATACGACCTTCCAGAACGAATTTTGTTCCCTTACGTCCGAATCTCTCCAAAAACTCTGCTGTTCTGCCAAATGCAACACAGTTGATGAAATCTGTATTCTGATCATCTCCGTCACGACGGAAACGGCGATCTACTGCAAGTGAAAATCTTGCAATCGCAGTGGCACTCTCGCCCTGAGAATAACGGATCTCTGCGTCTCTGGTCAATCTTCCCATAAGAATAACTTTGTTCATATACGATTCCTCTCTTCTATCAAACAAACCGTTGTCAGTTCAAAGAATCTTATTTCTCGTCTTTTCTTACTACTAAGAAACGAAGAACATTGTCCATGATGCGGACATCGCGCTCAACTTCTGCCGGAACAGTAGATGCAGCGTCGAACTGGATGAAATAATAGAAAGCTTCTGACATCTTCTGGATCTCATATGCTAATTTCTTCTTACCAGCCTCTTCTACTTCTGTTACGTTACCACCGGCACGAGTGATGTACTCTTTTGCCTTTTCTACGGTAGCTGTTCTCGCATCGTCTTCGATCTTTGCACTAACAACAAGTGCTAATTCATACTTATTCATGCGAATTTTCCTCCTTTTGGTCTCTGGCCCGCTCTTATATGAGTGAGCAAGGAATTTAATAATATATCACGAAGATATATTTTATCATAAAAATCAATAGTTTGCAAGAACTTTTTACTCAGCTTCCTTTTTGCGGATTTCTCTGGTATTTTTCTCCACAAGTTTTCTTGCGATCATGATCTGGTGCCCGCAGCCTAAGCATTTCAACCTGAAATCTGCACCCACGCGCAGGATCTCCCATTCACTGCTGCCGCACGGATGCTGCTTTTTCAACCGCACCACATCACCAACTTCATATTTATCCATAAATCCTCTCTATTCTCCTATACTATTTATTCTGCGAGCAATTTGCTGCATCAATTGCGATCACAAGCATCATTCCAAGCAGTTCATCGCCCGGATTGGTAAAATCGATCACATACGTATCACCCCAGTGGAGTAATTGTTTTGAAATATGAATAATGGAACTGCAGCCGGAATATACATCATAATCCCAGCCAAGGAAATCTCCCTCCACACGCCATCCATTAAAATCAATATCATATTTCGGCTGGAACAGGGTAAACTGTTTTTCGATCTGTCCTCTTTTGATCCCACCTGTTTCAATTTCAAAGACCGGAAGAAGATTAAACAGCTTCTGACGGATCATTCCAACCTCAACATGTGCCGCATCATAGACATGGATCTGATGTCCAAGTGCAAACACCTCTGCCCTGACAAAATACCGTACATTGCCCTCCTCATCATAGACATCATAAGTATCTGACCATGAAAACACTCTCTGTTTTATCAGTAAACGCATACATTCTCCTTTTTAGATGTTTAAAATAGTACTTGCTCTGTTTACCGGATCTGTGAAAACACCTCACCAAGCCCTGCCTGGATTAAAAGATCTGCTCTGCCATCCATCGGTGTTGTAGATTTATTGATAAGCACCAGCTTGTTTCCCCGGTAATAGTCGATCAATCCTGCAGCCGGATATACTGCCAGCGAAGTTCCACCAATGATAAGCACATCTGCATGGCTGATATAAAATACAGCATCCTCTAAGGTCTGCTGGTTCAATCCCTCTTCATAAAGCACCACATCCGGTTTGATCTTACCTCCACACGCATCACACAGCGGAATCTCTGTACCAGATTTTAAAATATATTCTGCATCAAATCCTTTTCCACACTTCTGACAGTAATTGCGATGCACGCTGCCATGCAGCTCTAAAACACGCCTGCTTCCTGCCATCTGATGCAGTCCGTCAATGTTCTGTGTGATGACGGCTTTTACCTTGCCCGCAGCCTCTAACTCTGCAAGTTTCTGGTGTGTCACATTTGGTTTTGCATCAAGACATAGCATCTTATCACGGTAAAAACGGTAAAATTCTTCTGTATGTCTCATATAAAAGGTATGACTTAATATCGTTTCCGGTGGATAATCATATTTCTGATTATAGAGTCCATCCACACTCCTGAAGTCAGGGATGCCACTTTCGGTAGAAACACCTGCTCCCCCAAAAAATACAATATTATCTGACTCCTGTACCATTTCTAAGAACTTTTCTATATTTGACATGATCAATCCTTTCTCAGGACAAACTGTCCCACCAGTTCATTTAAAGACACTGCCTGTGCAGACAGCTCCTCACTGGTTGCAGATGATTCCTGTGCTGCTGCAGAATTTGACTGAACCACCTCTGAGATCTGGTTTACCCCTGATTCTGCCTGTTCCATCGCTCTTGCCTGCTCTGCCGACTGTTCGCTTAACATCTTTGATTCCTCAGCGATCTCTTTGATTCCCTCAACTACTTCCTCTAATGCCGCAGAAGCGCTTTCTGCCGCCTTATTCCCCTCTGCGATCTCCTGCAGGGAACCTTCGATCAGCTGGCGGGTATCAACTGCTGACTGCGCACTCTGCTCTGCCAGTTTCCTGATCTGGTCCGCAACAACCGCAAATCCTTTTCCCGCTTCCCCTGCACGGGCAGCTTCGATCGCTGCATTTAAGGATAACAGATTCGTCTGGCTTGCAATATCTTCGATATCAGAAATAATATTTTCGATTTTGGTTGATGTCTCATTGATCCGTCCCATAGCATCCGTCAAAGCCGTCATCTGTTCGCGGCTGTTATCTGCCTGCTTTGCATACTGGCTTGCTTTCTGGTGCGATGCCTCAAGCTTTTCTGCCGTGGCATTGACATTGTCCGTAATGTTCGTGATCGTTGCCGTCAGTTCTTCCACGGAACCTGCCTGGTCTGTTGCCCCTTCTGCCAGTGCCTGTGCAGATTCTGCCAGATTTTCAGAACCAGCAGAAACCTGTTTTGAAGCATCTTCAACCTGCTGTAACGTACTGTTCATCTGACGGTTCATCTTTCTCATGGCATCTTTTAAGGCTACAAATTTTCCGACATATTTATCTTCGATCCTGGTTCCGACAGCATAATTACCAGCCGCCATTTCTCCTAACAGCTCCCCTGCATCCGTAATAATCAGGTTCAGATTATGCGCCATCTGTTCCGCTTCTAAGATCATCTCTTTGATCTCGTCATCTGCCTCGCTCTCCGGGAACGGGCTGTCAAGATCACCTTCTGCAAATGATTTCAGACGTTCTGCCAAAGCTGTCAGAGGCTTTTCTATATCTACAGCCATCGTATTTCCGATACGGATGGAAATCACAATACAGACCACGATCACCGCTATGATCACGATCATAAATATGAGCTCCATATTATGTAATGATGCCTTTGATGCATCACCCTTTTGTACATTCAGATCCATCAGTGTTGCCAGATCCTGATAAATTTTGTCATACTGTGGTGAGAGTTCACCGGTGTCGATTTCCTGTGCTTTTAAATAACCATCATCCGAAGATGATGTTGCAAGCTCTAAAACTTCTGCATCAATATCCCAATAGCCGTCCAGATCCGTAACTAACGTATTATATGCCTCTTTTGCCTGTGGGAAAACCATGGTACTTTCTATGTCTTTCAGATATGTTTCAAAGGCTTCCTTTTTCTGATCATGCAGCGATACCTGTGCCTCGATCATGTCCTCCTCATCATATCCAACAACAGCACGCAGGGCGCTTCTCGTCTCTGAAAATGTAACCATTGCCTTACCGATATCTCCCTGCGAGAATCCATAATTAGTCATCGCATATTCATATCGGCCAGACGCGACCAGCATTGCAATAATTCCAAGCACTGCTGCGATCGTCGCAATGCCTGTTACCATTTTAAATCCGGTATTTAACCGCTTTTTTATCTTCATGTCTTTCAGCTTTTGCATAACCGTTCACCTTCCCTTTTGTAATATATCTTTAACATGCATAATTTTAGTATATTTTCGATGCATTTTCAAGGTTTGCCACCCACGATACTGCTAAATTTTATCATCAAAAAACAGTAGTCTAGCAATCTGCCTTCTGCAGCTCTAAACTACTGTTTTTTAGTTGCGGGAACAGGATTTGAACCTGTGACCTTCGGGTTATGAGCCCGACGAGCTTCCAGACTGCTCCATCCCGCGCTATTGCAACAGAACATGTGCTCTGTTTGTTTACATAATTTTATTATAGACCTTATCTTTCCCATTGTCAAATAATTACAGATCAATATCCCATCATCCCCGCCAGCACTACGCTCGCCGCCATTCCGGCTGCCGTGGCAGCCAGCGCCCCTGCAAGCGTATAGCGGCTCTTTTTGATTTTTACACTCATAAAGTAAACAGACATCGTGTAAAAAATTGTCTCCGTGCTTCCGAGCATGATCGACGCCATCCGCCCAAGCAGCGAATCCGTCCCATACTCCTTATAAATATCTAAAAGCAAACCTGTTGCCGCCGAAGATGAAAACATTTTCACAACAGCAAGTGGAAGCAGTTCGGACGGGAATCCGATCTTTTCTGTGAAAATAGCACATACATTTGAAAAACATTCCAGAAATCCGGACGCACGCAGGATTCCAACAGCAACCATCAGTCCGATCAGTGTTGGCATGATCCCTATGACTGTTTCAAATCCGTCTTTCGCTCCCTCGATAAACTCTTCGTAGATATTGTGCCTGCACAACAGCCCATATCCGATAATCAAAAAAATCAGAAGTGGTATCATGATATCGGATAAAAACATCATTATCTGCATAGGACACTTCCCGAAGCTGCTGTTAGTTTATTATATGTATCAACGATTCACATTATTCATGCGATTTTCGCGCCAGCCGTTCATAATCCTCCTGCGGCATCGGTTTTGCGAAATAATATCCCTGAATATAATTACAGCCAAGTCTCTTTAGCATCTGTACCTGTTTCTTTTCTTCAACGCCTTCTGCAATGACCGGCATATCCAGCGCTTTTGCCATCTGGATAACTGCCGCTAAGATCTTTTCTCCGCGCCCATCATCTTTGCCTTTGGAAAGAAACTTCATATCAATTTTCAGCACATCCAGATCAATGTCCTTTAACACGTTCAAAGATGAATATCCGCTTCCAAAATCATCCATCAGAATTGTAAATCCTGCCTTGTGCAGATAATTCACCGCATTTAAGATGACATTTTCCGTATCGGAAAAAACACTCTCCGTCAGTTCTAAGTGCAGGTACTCCGGTGGTATCCGGTATTTTTCCACAAGATTGACCAGTGACTCTAAAAAATTGGGATTATAAAGGTTGACACGGGAAACATTCACAGAGATCGGATCCGGCTTACGTCCTGCTCTTAACGCCGTGGCAATAAGCTGGCAGACCTGATCCCACACATAATAATCAAGTTTTATAATAAAACCATTCTTCTCGAAAACAGGTATAAACTCTCCCGGTGAAACCATCGTCCCATCCGGTTTTTTCCAGCGTACAAGTGCTTCCGCGCCACGCGGCGTATAACCATCTAACTCATACTTCGGCTGAAAATAAACGACAAACTGTTTTTCCTCAAGTGCCGTATCCATTTCGTTTATGATCTGCTGCTCCCGCTGCATCTCTTTTCCCATCTGTTCCGTGTAGAGTGCCTCATGATGCATATACTGCCCCTTGCATTCCTGTGCCGCAATTACAGCATGCTCATAGATTGCCGATACCTCCATCTCCTTGTCCCGGATGATATAACATCCCGCCGACGTCTCAAGATAACAGCGCAGCTCCCCGTTTTTCTTCACCTGTTCCCGGATCTTCTGGGCGATCAGCAGTGCATCCTGTTCTTTTTCTACCGCAACACAGATTCCAAAAACATCGGAATTTAATCTGCCATAAGTATACGTCTTATATGCACTGAGTACACCGCAGATATTGTGCGCCATACATCTTAACAGACGGTCTCCTTCTGCCGCACCATAGAAAGAATTGATCATTTTAAACCGGTCAATATCCAGCCGGATAAATGCAAATGTCTGATCCTTACTGTCATCCAGCATCTCCCTCGTCTTCTGGTAAAACATCTGACGGTTATAAATTCCTGTCAGGGAATCATACTCTAAAAAGTGCTGTTTGCTCCTTTTGATAGCGTTCATGACACGAAACCAGATGATCTCCCGGTGGAATGACTTCGGTATAAAATCCCATACCCCATACTCCAGACAGCGTTTTTCATTTTCCACATTGTCTTCCGTTGTCGCAATGACGATCGGAATATACTTATATTCGCTGTGTTTTTTGAATTCCTCCAGGAAAGCAAATCCATCCATTACAGGCATAATAAGATCCAGTATAATTGCCGCTACCGAAAGTCCTTTATCCTTTTTCAGATACTCCAGTGCCTTTTTCCCGTCTTCTGACTCTACGATCTGATAAGCTTTACGGAAAATATCAGCCAGGGACTGCCTGTTGAGCTTATTATCATCTACAATCAAGATCTTATTTTTTTTCATTGGTATCCCTCACTTTCTCTGAGGATTTGTCTTACACATAAATCTATTCTTATTATAATGTCTTTTATCAAATAGTACAACGAATTATTTGTCAGATTTTGTAAATATTTTGTCTGATTTTACAAAAAATAATCGCAGTCAGTGTACTGCATGTCGTTGCGATCAGTGCCGGACCGACGATCTGCGCCGGATTCACACTTCCATACTGGCTGCGGTAGGCAATAATGTTTACCGGTATGATCTGAAGGGATGAAATATTGATGATCAAAAAATCACACATCTCGCTGCTGGCGGTCCGCTCTCCTTTTTTTGTTTTTTCATCTGAAAATGCTTTATTTCCACGCTCTTTTTCTAATTCTGCCAGCGCCTCCATCGCTTTTAATCCGGCTGGTGTTGCCGCCCATCCCAGTCCGAATATATTTGCAATCATATTGGTGGCAATATATTTATTTGCCGGATGATCTTTTGGAATATCCGGGAACAGAAAATGCAGCACCGGCGCAAGACGCCTTGACAATCCTGCAATGATACCTGTTTTTTCAGCGATTTTCATCAGTCCAACCCAGAAAGACATCACTCCCATCATGGTAATACAGAGTGTTACCGCCTCTTTTGCCGAGTCAAGCGCTGCCTGCGTAACCGCCGGAAGTGTGCCGTGAAATGCGGCAAATACAACGCCTGTCAAGATCATAAATGCCCAGAGATAATTCATATGTACCTCTCCGGTTTTTCTTTTATTTTATTTCTATATATCGCCATATATGTACCATTATTCATATAGAACTTTTTCAGTTATTTTTTCTAAATGTCAACATATATATCACTAACACCTGGATTTTTGAACTGAGGTATTTTATCTTGATATGGTTTTCTGATATTTTTCACAAATTTCCACGCTTAAGCCGGATATCCACACTTTTTCTCATTTTGCTGGTCGTTTTCCCCACAGTTTTCTTAGACGGATGCGCTTTCTCCAGGCATGCTCCGGATCAGTCTGCCCGTATCTCTTCCGGATATGAACCGGAGCAGACAGATTCTGTTTCTTCTGAATCTACTGACAATGACAATCAACGCGCTGACAGCTCCTCCGCGAATGCCTTTGACGAATTTTTACTGCAGCTTTTCCGCTCGGAGGCTGCCCTGAATACCATAAACCTTCATTTTTCCCTCTCCTCCCCGGAATCTTACGGAATCACAGAAGTTCCAATTTCACTTGGCAGTATTTCCAGTCAGGCATCAAAGGAAAACCGTGCAGCCCTGGAAAACACGACTGCCGCCCTAAAACGTTTTGACCGCGAAAAACTTTCCAAACCCCGGCAGCTGACTTACGATATTTTGTCGGATTACCTTGCCATGGAGCAAAAGGGGACTGATTTTTCACTTTATGAAGAATACTTAAACCCTTCCTCCGGCACTCAGGCACAGCTTCCAGTACTTTATGAAGAGTATCGTTTTTCCTCCGAAGATGACATCAAAACTTACCTGAAACTGCTGCCCCTGACCGGTTCCTATTTTAACCAGATCATTGCTTTTGAAAAACAAAAAGCTGCCGCCGGGCTCTTTATGTCCGATGCCATCTGTAAAAGTGTGATCGAACAGTGTTCCCGTTTTGCAGACGATGGGGACGATCATTATCTGATCTTAACTTTCAATAAAAAAGTGGATGCTTTTAAGGATCTGTCAGATGAACAGAAGACCGCCTATAAAAAACAAAATGAAAAGATTGTAAAAGAAGTGATTTTCCCTGCCTATACTTCACTGGCATCTTCCTTAACCAGCCTGCTTGGCAGCGGAAAAAATGAAAAAGGGCTCTGTTATCTGAAACACGGCAGAGATTATTACGAATATCTCGTCTACGAAAATACCGGCTGTGCGGATTCGATTGCGGATATACAGACTATGATCGGTCAGAAAAGACTTTCTGATCTAAGTGAAGCGGCCGCCCTGACGGATTCAAATCCCTCTCTCTGGAAAGATGCACAGAAAGCTTCTCTTTCCTATGCAGAACCCGCCTCTGTTTTAGAACAGTTGAAAGAACAGATGCAGGCAGATTTCCCAAAGGCTCCGGATGTCTCTTACACCGTCAGTCCTATTGAGGAATGTATGGAAGATTATCTTGCACCGGCTTATTATATCACTGCACCAATTGATGATTACAATGCCAATTCTATCTATATCAATGCAAAAACGGATGCATCCACCATGCGGTATTTCACAACGCTCGCCCATGAGGGTTTTCCCGGCCACCTGTATCAGACGATCATATCCTATCAGTCCGGACTGCCGGCGATACGCAGTATTTTAAACTATCCGGGATATGTGGAAGGCTGGGCGACCTATGTGGAGATGATGTCCTATCATTATGCCGGGCTGAGGGAGGATGCCGCAACGCTTCTCGCCTTAAACCAGTCTGCCCTTTTAAGCCTTTATGCCTCGACCGATATCGGCATCCATTATGACGGCTGGTCGCTTGCCGATACGATAAAATTCTGGAACGATTACGGGATCAGCGATCCGGACACCATTGCAGAGATTTACCGCTATATCATATCAGAACCGGCAAATTATCTCCGTTATTATGTGGGTTATCTGCAGTTTCTGGAATTAAAGGACTATGCAAAGGAAATCTTTGGCAGTGATTATAATGAAATCTCATTTCATCAGGCAGTGCTTTCGATCGGCCCGGCACCGTTTCAAATCGTAAAGGATTATCTGAAAGATTTTTACCAGAAGTGACGAATCTACTCTTCCTTCAGCAGTGCCTGATATACATCCCGTTTGCTCATGCCGCGGTCTTTTGCCACCAGTTTCATCGCCTCTTTGCGCGGTGTCCCCTGGCTTTCATATACCTGCATATGTTCCTCTAACGACATATCCTCCCAGGACTTTCTTGCCTCCTCGGCAAGTTCCTCGAAGGTTTTTCCATGAATCACGAGCACATACTCTCCGCGCGGCTCATTTTCACCATAATAGACAAGGCTGTCCGACAACGTCGTACGCATCTTTTCCTCATAGCGTTTTGTGAGTTCCCGGCAGATAGAGATCTGCCGGTCTCCGAGCGTATCATACAGTTCTTCTAATGTTTTGACCAGATGATGCGGCGCCTCATAAATGATGATCGTGCGCGTTTCGTCCTTTAATTCCTGTAAAATAGCAGCCCGCTCTTTTTTCTCCCGCGGCAGAAATGCCTCAAACGCAAAACGTCTTGTTGGAAGCCCGGACATCGTAAGCGCCGTAATACATGCCGCTGCTCCCGGCAGGGAAGTCACTTCGATCCCTTCCTCATAACAGATGCGCACTAAATCTTCGCCCGGATCGGAAATTCCCGGCGTACCCGCATCCGTGATCAGCGCAATGTTTTTTCCTTCCCGCAGCTTATCTGCAAGCTGATATGCTTTTTCTATCTTATTGTATTCATGATAACTCGTCATCGGCGTTTTGATCTCAAAATGATTCAACAGCTTAATGGAATTTCTGGTATCTTCCGCTGCGATCAGATCCACTTCCTTTAATGTGCGAAGCACCCGGTAGGTGATATCCTCAAGATTGCCGATCGGTGTTGCACATAAATATAATTTTCCTGCCATCGTTCTCTCCATTTTCGGAATATTATGCTGATTCTTATTAGCACATTATAAAACCACTCCGTAAAATTGACAAGAAAATCCTGCGTTATACTAAGATAAGCTTTCATGTTCAATTAATTGATTCACCTTCCTGCGGAGTCCAATGAACTCATCCGTATCTTTGAGTGACAGATCACGATCATATGGCAGCAATACCGGAACCTCTGCCTTTACGGTTCCCGGTCTCTGTGTCAGCACATAAATTTTACTGGATAAAAAGACTGCCTCCTCTATATCGTGTGTGACAAAAATAACAGTCGGCTTTTCCTCCTGCCAGATCTGGCGCATTAAAAGCTGCATGTCCGCTTTGGTCTGCGGGTCTAAGGCAGAGAACGGTTCATCCATGAGTAATACCTCCGGGCTGTTTGCCAGTGCTCTCGCGATCGCAACCCTCTGTTTCATACCACCGGAAAGCTCCCTTGGATAACTGTCACGGAATTTTTCCAGTTTGATGATCTTTAAATATTTATTCAGAATCTCTTCCTGCTGGTCCGCCGGCATTTTCCGCAGTTTTAATCCAAACTTAATGTTATCTCCGACTGTCATCCACGGAAAAAGTGTATAGGACTGGAATACCATGCCACGATCCGCTCCAGGACCTATGATGTCACGATCCTGAATGACGATCTTTCCCGATGTCGCAGTGTCAAGGCCGCCGATCATACGCAAAAGAGTGGATTTACCACAGCCGGACGGTCCTACGATCGAAACAAATTCATTTTCCATGACATTGATATTCACATCTTTCATCGCCTGGACATCGCCCTTGGCAGATGGATATATTTTCTGCAAATCTCTGACATAAACGGTACTGTTTGCAAGATTTGCCTCTATATGATCTTCCGCAGGCGGAAGTATATTCTTTTTTTTCTTAAAAAATCCCATATGCTAAAACCTTACCTTTCTAACGGTTTACGCAGCCGCCCACGGAAACAGTTTTTTATTTAAAAATGCAAAAATGCGGTCCGTAATCAGTCCTAGCAGACCGATCAAAATAATGTTGGCAAAAATAGCGTCCGTCTTTAAGAAACGCTGCGATTTTAAGATTGTGTATCCAAGTCCGGTATTTGCCGCAACAAGCTCTGCACTGACTAAATAAGTCCATGCCCATCCGATCATCATCCGCAGTGTTTCCATCAGTCTTGGCATCATTGCCGGAATCAGGATCTTAAAGATCGTCTTTGGAGTGTTTGAACCTAACGTATAACCGGCATTAATCAGATCATCCGGTACCGCAAGCGCATCATCCGCAACCATTAATACCAGCTGGAAAAATGTACCGATAAAAATGACCGTGATCTTCGCACTTTCTTCGATTCCCACCCATACCATGATAAGTGGTACAAATGCAGGAACAGGCATATAACGGACAAACTCACAGAGCGGTCTTATAAATGCCTCCGCCTTTTTAAATGTTCCGACTAAAATTCCAATCGGAACACCCAAAAGAACCGCATATACAAAGCCAAGTGTGATCCGGTAAATACTGATTCCTGTGTTTTCAAGCAGGCTGCCATCCTTGATGGACTCTATATAATAGCGCACCACATTCTGTGGTTTCGGAAGGAAAATTTCTTTGATCGCACCGCTCTCACTTGCGATCAGCCACGCAGCAAGTACAATGACAAATGAAAGTATTGCAAACAATAGATATTTTTTCCTGTCGATTTCCTTTCTTATCTTAATTCGAATCATTATTCTGCCCCCTTAATGTAGGTATCATCCAAAATAGAGCTTAAATCATCCGGGATCTCATTGATCATCTTGGTTGATAACAGGAACTCCGCCGATTTCTGTAACGTATAAGAAAGATAGGTATAATCATCTCCGTCTTTAAAAGTTTCTTCATTCTTTTCCTTATCAAAAATAGTAACACCGTCTAACATGGTCATATAATCATCTCTGGTAAGTTCTGCACCGTCGCAGATTGCCTGAATGAAATCATCATCTCTTGCATTTAATTTTTCAACACCATCAAACCAGGAATCGACGATTTTCTGTACCGCATCGGAACTTGAATCCAACACTTCCTGTCTGACCGCAAGTGTATCCGGGATCAAACCAGGCTCTTCCTTTGTGCTGTACAAAAGTTTTCCACCTGCACCTATCGCTGTGGAAAGTGTCGGCTCCCAGAGCACTGCTGCATCGATACTTCCCGCAATGAATGCCGGGCCTGCATCGTTAATCGTCATATTGACAAAGTTGACATCATCGACCGTCATATTGTTTTCTTCTAATATTTTCAGCAAAAACATATGCTCTAAGGTACCAACCTCAGTTGCAACTGTCTTACCCTTTAAATCTTCAATACTGTTAATTCCATCCTGTACCACGATACCATCTGCACCGTAGGAATTATCATTGACTAAAACAACTTTAAAATCCACACCCTCATTGACCGGCGCTACCGCATCGGAAGCTGCGATACAGATACCATCCACCTGTCCGGAATAGAATGCAGTTAGGGAATCACTGTATACCGGGAAGAACTGGAGGTCAACATAGACACCATTCTGTTCAAAAATACCGGTGTCCTTCACGCCATACCATGCATACCAGCCGGACATCGGACTGACACCAAGGATGAACGGATTGCTCTCTGTTCCTTTTGCCTCTCCTGCATCTGCGGTCTTTTCCGTCGCTTTTGCACTATCACCATTTGCTGTACTGTTTCCTGATGTGCTGTTATTTCCACATCCTCCTAACATGGCAAGTGCCATCATTGCAATGAGCAGAATACTGATACTTCTCTTAATTTTTTTCATATGGTTGTCCTCCTCTTCCTCTTACTGCGCTTACATGATCGCTTCGATTCCTTTTTCTCCGGTTCTTACGCGGATCGCATCATTAACCGGAAGTACAAAAATTTTTCCGTCTCCGGCATGATTCGTCTTATTAACCTCCACAACCGTGTCGATCAGTTTCTGTAAATCTTCATCCCTGACAAACATATCGATCATTCTTTTTGCGACCAGTCTGTGTTTTACCGGTGCGCCCTCATCATAATCGTAATGTACCGGACATTTTCCCCGCCCGATGATCTCACGGATCGTCATGGAATGAAATCCCGCCTGGTCTAAGGCATCTTTTGTCGGAAAATACATTTTAGGTCTTAATATAATCATTACCTCTTTCATCGCGGCACCTCCGTCCTATAACTCGTCTTTTCCACTGCTGATCGTGATTGCACGCTCCACATCGCTGACAAAAATTTTTCCATCTCCGTAGGTTCCGTTTTTATCGACTCTTGCATTTTCAACGATCACTTTCAGTACCTTATCCACGTCCCCATCTTCCACAACAAGCATGATCAATTCTTTGGGGATTTCATCATAATAGGTGTCACCTACTTTTAAACCTTTCTGTTTTCCACGTCCAAGCACGCTCATTTTGGTTGCTGCTGCAAAACCGCCTGCAAGCAGTGCATCAAGTACATCCTCTGATTTTTCCGGTCTGACAATCGCTTTTATCATCTTCATGTTTGTTTCCTCCATTTATTCGTGTTATTTCTATCATACTAATTCATATGTTCCGATATCGGTGATCTCCTTTGCATCCGCAGACCCGCATTCCTCACAAAGAAAACCTTTAACGATCCTGCCATCGGATAATTCCACATCCCCGATACAGAGTGGTTTCCTGATCTGCCCTAAAAATGCTCCGACACTCACAACCGGCAGTTCATAGATATCAACTGCGATCGCAGCGCCTTTTTTATCGTCATACACCATCCCCGGTTTTTCCGGTACCGTATCCAGACGGTACAGCCTGTAATGTGGTGCGGTGTTTACACTTTCCCGATAGGAAGCCCCAAGCTCTGTCAGCTGGCTTTCCAATGGAAATCCTTTTTTGTGCAGTCCGCATACCGCAAACGGGATACTCTGTGTCTTTAAAAACTGTTCCGCCGTGCCAAGGATCTCGCCCTCCTGATCGGATAATGAGAAAATAGTGATTCCAAATGGAAGCTCTGTATCCGCTGTATTTTCCGGCACTGCTATGGCGCACATATCAAGCAGGTTACAGTGATTTGTATAAAGTCCCATCTGACTGTTTGTGGAAATCGGATCTTTTCTGACATCATCTCTTTTAAATGTACCGCCCGCCGTCGGCATGACGAGAACGGCGTCTTTTAAAATGTGTCTTGCCCGTATCCGGTATTCCTGTAATTGGTGCATCGCCTCGAATACTTTTCTTGCCGTGTGCTCCGGTTTATCGCCTGACCTTAAAATTGTTTCTGTTACCGGAAATACTTTTCCCGGGTGGCTCTCCACGAAATCACCGAGATCTTTCCAGCGCTCTGCCACCCAGGGCCCGTCATAAAGAATGGATGCTGCCTTTGAAAACATCGTGTAATCGATATATTCCACGGTAATTCCCATATCCTCGATCCGCTTTTTCGCCTGTTCCCATTTTGCTTTGTAAATATCTTCATATGGTCCGTAAAATGTCACACCGTCTTTTGCCAGACAGATTTTTTTCGGAAGTTTTGGCAGTGGCTCTTTGTACTCCCTTGACCAGCAGCACTCTTCATCCACGCCGCGTGCCGCAAGGTTGACTTTCTCTGCATCTTCCAGGCTGTTTGCAAACACGGTGACACAGTCAAGGCTTGCGCATGCCGGAACCACTCCTTTGGTCGACCAGGCGCCGAGAGACGGCTTGTAGCCGACCAGACAGTTTAATGCTGCCGGTACACGGCCGGAACCTGCGGTATCTGTTCCCAGTGAGAACGCTGCCATTCCAAGTGCCACAGAGACTGCGGAACCGGAACTTGATCCACCGCTGATCAGCTCTGGATCAAGTGCGTTTTTTACTTCTCCATAAGGGCTTCTTATTCCGACAAGACCTGTTGCAAACTGGTCTAAGTTGGTTTTCCCGACCGGAAATGCACCTGCCTCGATCAGTTTTTTTACAACCGCTGCATCTTCTTTTGGATCATATGCATAATCCGGACACGCTGCTGTCGTAGGAGATCCCGCCACATCAATGTTGTCCTTGACTGCAAATGGGATACCCCATAATGGAAGTGATTCCATATCTTTTGGAAGTTTTTCAATGTAACCCATCATCCGTTTCAGATCCGGCGCGACAATCCAGATATTATAATCCCTGTACTTTTCTGCCCGGCGCACGATCTCGCCGGCAAGCTCCTCCGGAGTAAGTGATCCTTCTTTATAACTGTTTCTGATCCATGTCATTGTCAGTTTTTTGGGGAAATATTTCATATTTATCACTCTCCTTTTACACGCGGATACTTGCCGCAAGCTGTCCGGAATTTACCTGTTCGCCCGGTTTTAAATATACTTTTTCAATGGTTCCGCTGTACTCTGCCGTAACCGGGAATTCCATTTTCATGCTCTCTAAGATCACAAGAGTGTCCCCCTCTCTGACCTTCTGTCCGTCCTCAACTAATACCTTCCATACACTTCCCGGAATATTGGTTCTTGCTGCCTCACAGCCGTCCGGTACGGTTTCTTCCACGATTGCCGGTGCATCCTGTGTCTCGGAATCAAACTCGTCAAGTCCTTTTTCTTTCCACATCTTCCGCTCTGCCTCAAAAGATGCTTCCTGATGGTCTTTAAATACACGGATCGTATCTTCATGCTCTTTTAAGAACTCCTGATATTTTCCAAGGTTGAAGCTTGTCTCTTCTATCTTAATCTTGAACCTGCCACGAAGAAAATCTTCTCTGTCTTTTAAGATTTCCTCTGCGCTGACCGGATAGAAACGGATCTGATCAAAGAAATCCAACAGCCATGGTTTTCCATGTTTGAAATATTCTGTCTCTTTTAACGGATTCCACATCTGAATGGTACGTCCGACAAACTGATAACCGCCAGGACCCTCCATACCATATACACACAGGTATGCGCCGCCGATTCCAACTGCATTTTCCGGTGTCCATGGTCTTGCCGGGTTGTATTTGGTCGTTACCATACGGTGTCTCGGATCAACGGGTGTTGCAACCGGAGCTCCAAGATAAACATCGCCAAGTCCAAGTACCAGATAATCCGCATCAAATACAATCTTCTTTACATCCTCTATGCTGTCTAAGCCGTTGATCCTGCGGATAAATTCCGGGTTGCTCGGACACCATGGTGCGTTTGGTCTTACCGTCTGCTGATAACGCTTCGCTGCAAGCTGTGTCTGCGGATCATCCCAGGATAACGGAAGCCAGATGATTCTTGACGGAACCGTTACATCGGAAAGTTCCGGTAATGTGCGGTTGGTTTCAAGTACCGCTGCAAGCATTTCCTTAAGGGAAATCTTTCCGATATCAAAATGTATCTGTAAGGAACGGATGCCCGGTGTCAGGTCAATGACCGGCAGATCTTTTTTCTTTAACTCCTGCATGAGAACGTGAACCCGGAAACGGATCGCAATATCGAGTTCCATCTCTCCGTATTCCACCAGAATATTATCTTCACCATCAAGTCTTGCAACGATCTTTGTTCCCGCTGCCGTTTCCTCTGCGAGGATCGCGTAATGATAATCAAGATCTTTTTGCTCCGGCAGTACAACTTCTTTATATTCATGACGAAGATTTGCTTCCTCCGCTTCCCGGATTTCCTTTGCCTGATCTAAATCAAGAAGCCTGAAGTGAACTTTATCGCCCGGATGAAGCTGTCCTAATTTCCACATCTCGCCTTTTGCCGTTGTCACGGAACATACGAATCCGCCAAGGCTCGGACCATCCGGTCCAAGTAAAATGGACTGGTCACCGGTCAGATCCAGGGTACCTACCGCATAGGCATTGTCGTGAATGTTTGACGGATGAAGTCCTGCCTCGCCGCCATCCTCCCGTACCCACTGAGGGATCGGGCCATTTAAACGGATACCGGTTCTCGCGCTGTTAAAGTTTACCTCATACTCAGATTCTGTTAAGGTCTTTAAGTATTCCGGTTTCAAATATTCCGGTGTCGGCTGTGGCCCCGGGATCACACCGATCGTCCACTCATTCGTCAGTTTTGGACGATATTTTTCCGGCATGGAATCGATCGAATCGATCACACATTTTTCCTGTAAACGAAGCACATCTCCGGTGCGTAAGGTACGTCCGTTGTGTCCGCCGAATTTTCCATCAATAAAGGTAGAACTGCTGCCCATGATCTTTGGCATATCAAATCCGCCTGCCACTAAGAGATAGGTTCTCATTCCGACTTTACAGTCTTTAAATTTCAGCACCTGCATGGCGGATGCATGTACCACCTGATACATCGGGATCTCCACTCCATCTAAGGTTGCCTTCATATCTGCACCTGTGATACAGAAACTTACGGTTGTACGGAAACGGTAACTGCCGCCTCTTAATGTCAGCTCTAATCCCGATGCACTCTCATCATTGCCAAGAATGCTGTTTCCAATTCGGAAGTTATAAGCATCCATTGGGCCGCAAGGTGGAACTCCGACAAACCAGTAACCGATCATGCCCGGATAATCCTGAACCGTTGTCTGTACTCCGCCGTCAAGTACTTCGATTGCATGCTCCTGTGGCATAAAATCTTTTAACATTCCGGTAAATAATGCACCGGTCTGATAGGTTTCTGTTTTTAACAGTGCTGCTAAATACTGCATATTTGAGGTAATTCCATACACTCTTGAATCCCTAAGTACACGTTCCATCTTTGCGATCGCATCGGCACGGTCACTTCCATGTACGATCAGTTTTGCAAGCATCGGATCATAAAGGGATGTTACCTCCACACCTTTCTGGATCCAGGTCTCCACACGCGCTTCCGGTGAAAATGTAACCGCATCGATCTTTCCTGTGCCAGGGCGGAATCCGTTAATGCAGTCCTCAGCATAGACACGAACCTCGATCGCATGTCCCTGCGGCTTATGTACCAGTGATTTTATATTTTTTAACTCACCGGCAGCCTCTTTGACCATCCACTCCACAAGGTCGATCCCAAGTACCTCCTCTGTGATACCATGTTCTACCTGAAGTCTTGTATTTACCTCAAGGAAATAAAATCCTTCCGTCTGATCATCATATAAAAATTCAACCGTTCCGGCACTTCTGTAGGAAGCTTCCTTTGCAAGCCGTTCTGCTGCCGCATACATTTTTTTCCTGACTTCATCCGAAAGGTTTGGTGCCGGGCTTTCCTCAACTACTTTCTGGTTTCTTCTCTGTACCGAACAGTCTCTCTCTGCCAGTGCTGTTGTCTCACCGTATTCGTTGCCGAAAATCTGCACTTCCACATGGCGGGAACGCGTTACATATTTTTCAAGAAATACGCCGGCATCGTTAAAGTTTGCTGCAGCAAGATGACAAACTGCATCATAAGCCTGCCGTAATTCTTCGGTGGAGTTACAGATCCTCATTCCGATTCCACCGCCGCCTGCGGTGCTCTTTAAGATAACCGGATATCCGATTTTTTCTGCCTCTGTAACTGCTTCTTCCACTCCGGACAAAAGTCCGGTTCCAGGTAACAGTGGAACATCTGCCTTCTCTGCAAGTGCTCTTGCGGAATGTTTCAAACCGAATAACTTGATCTGTTCAGAATCCGGTCCAATGAACTTAATGCCGTTCTCCTCACATTCTTTTGCAAAATCTGTATTCTCACTCAAAAATCCGTATCCCGGATGGATGGCTTTTGCACCGGTATCCAGTGCAGCCTTTATGATCTTTTTTGTATCGAGGTATGTCTCTTTTGCCGTACCATCGCCAATGTATACTGCCTCGTCTGCACGTTCCACATGTAAACTATCCTGATCCGCCTTCGAATATACAGCAACACTGCCGATTCCCATTTTCTTTAAGGTACGTTCAATTCGAACTGCGATTGCTCCACGATTTGCTATCAGTACTTTATCAAACATAGGGAATCCTCCAAACTTTTTTCACATTTTTACTCTGCGTCCCAGATCAGCATCCTGATCGGGGTCGGGTTGTATGCATTACATGGATTATTGAGCTGCGGACAGTTGCTGACTAACACCATCGTATGCTCTAACGCTTTCATCTCCACATATTTGCCCGGTGCAGAAACACCATCATCGAATTTTGAACCGCCATCCTTTGACACCGGAACATTCATGAAAAAGTTAATGTTTGGGGCAAGGTCACGTTTCATGAAACCATGCGTATCGTCTGCAAGCTGTAACATGAAGCTGTCTCTGCAGTTGTGCATGTAAATTTTTTCTCTTGCATATCTTACGGTATTGCTCTGCGCGGAACATGCACCGCCGATCGTATCATGACGCCCGGTCAGATCTGCTGTGATCTCTAACAGCGGTTTTCCAGACTCGGTTCTAAGGATCGTACCCGTAGTCAGATAGATATTTTTCTGCATCACGATCGTTGGGATTGCTCCGTAATGATCCTCCGGGTTGGTCATGTCATAAAATGTGGTATCGACTGCCTGATTTCCTTCCATGTCTACAATTCTTAAGGACTGTCCCGGAAGCAGTTCATGCATCCAGCCTTTCCCGGCTTCCACGACTTCGTTATAAATTGCATTTTCTTCTTTTAAATCACTTGTTTTCTCTATAAATCCGTACATATCTCTTAACCTCCGTTTTCTACAACAATTTTCTCTGCCTGATTGTTTACTGATTTGGCTCCGTTCTGCCTTTTAACGTCCCAGCAGGTTGTAATATTCCCATGTATTTTCAAATGCTCTGTAGTTCTCCGGGCGATAGTTGACACATTCATCGGTCAGATCAACTTCCGGTGCATCATATACTTCGATGGAAACCGGAACCGAAGGAAATTCTTTTGCCGGATCTAACGGGTTTGGTGTATTTGATACGATAAAGATCATATCCATTTCCGTGCGGAGTGTTACGGTTGCTCCCTCTTTACAGTGGCCTTCCTCAAAATGCATGCTGCCATCTTCCTCAATGTAAACTTTTGAGAAAAGGTTCACGCACGGGACTAAATCTCTTGCACTCATATTGTTGCGGACAAGTTCCATTTTGAAGTTTTCCTCTCCGCAACGGTGCCAGTCATTTCTCATTTCCTGATAAGTTGTCTTTCCGTATTTCTCATCGGTGAGAAGCCTTGTCGTATATCCTGAGATCGTATCATGCCATCCAAGGCTGTCCTCCACGATACTGGCCAACACACGTCCGTTATCGCTCATCAGCACATTTCCTTTTGTCAGGGAGGAAATAAACTGTGCTTTTAACGTATCCGGCATGTTATAGCGCTCCGAAGTATCTAACATGTTGTACATCAACATGGAAACATTTGCGTCATCGCCGAGCGCCTTGAAATGAATATATTTTCCACGTCCAATATTTCCTGACCATTTCTCTCCCGGTCTTAATGTCCTGCTCCAGATTTTCTTCATAATAATTTCCACCTTTCTTTGAATCTGCTGATCAAACGCTTATTTTGGGTACAAAAAAGAGGAAACGCAAAGGCTGCTTTTTATGCACCTTTGCATTTCCTCTTTCTGTTTTCTTATGCACTGATTGTAGCATCGGAAAAATAATGTGACAATTGAACTTTGTATGCATTTTTTTCTGTATAATTAGAACTTTTTTAGAACTTTGTAGAGTTATATGTCTCTAAAACATTACGAAGCTGCGCTCTGGTATCTACCCCTACTTTTTCAAAAATATGGTAAACATGTTTTTTTACCGTAGAAAGACTGATTCCCATATTCTCTGCGATCTGGGCATTTGTCATTCCCCCGTCCATACAGGTCAGTGCTTCTTTTTCCCGCTCTGACAGTTCAAATTCTGCCGCAAGATGTGCAAGCATCTTATTCCTGTCGCCTGCCGCCTGCTTTGTTCCATTGAGTAGTCCTGCCAGTTTATGGGAAAGGTGCCCCTTTAGCACTTCTAAGATAAACATATCTTTGTCCGAAAAATCCCCAAGAAGTTCACTTCGGAAAAAATTAACAATACCAATCGGTTTTCCATATCTGCGAAGCAGTATCCCCGCGCCAAACGGGATATGATTCGGTTTTAAAAATCCCTGATAAAACTCTGTTTTCTGCCGCAGTGACTCCTCCATAATATCGGTATCACGGTAAGTGATCGTATGCTCAGACAATTCAAATGTATATTTCATGTAGTCTTTTTCATAATAAGAATCCAGATATTCTTCATAGACTCCCGGCTCCATCTCAATAAAGGACGATTTTTCGCTTTCAATGCCGCCTGCTTCATTAAAAACAATGAAATATCCTTTCGTATATGGGATCAACATACGGTAAGTTTTTAACACCCGTTCCGTAAATTGATCAATATCGGTAATATCATACATTTCCAGCAACACTTTATTGATGGTCAGCCATTCTGTTTCTTTTAATGTGTTTTCCATATCTGCTCATTCCAACTCGTATTTTCCCCAATTCTATCACAGGAAAAATCATACGACAATATCCGTTAAAAGCAGCCGGATCCTGCTATTATTCTTCTGCCAGTAATTGTGACGGTTCCACTGGCTTCTCAATAATTCCTTTATCAAAATAGAAACCGGGGCATCTTTACTGGAAAAAATGAGTTTTCCAACTCCCTGCTCTACCGCGTTGCTAAGATATGGTTCCCATGTGACAGCCGCATCCAGATCACCGCTGATAAAAGATACTCCTGCATCCGAAGATGTCATATTAACAAGATCTACATCCGCATCCGTAAGTCCTGCTGTCTCAAGTGCCTGCATCAGCAGATAATGTGACGTCTGGTTGATAGACACGCCGACTGTCTTTCCTTTCAGATCTGCAATACTGTTAATATCATTTTTGACAAGGATTCCATCCGCTCCGGCAGACTCGTCCACGATTGCCGTTACATCTAACATATCTTCTTCATACTGGCTCTCCGCAATGATCGCTGCATCCAAAGTTGTATACGCAAGATCAACTTTTCCTGCTAACAGTGCCGAGCAGAATGCACTCGAATCATCAAAATCCACCATGGAAAAATCAAGTCCACAGTCCTTGAAAAATCCTTTATCCATCGCAACATAAAATGGCGCCAATCCCACAAACGGATTTGACGCCATCGTCAAAACAAATACCATCACAATTATTTTTTCTTCATCATTCACACACCTCTTTCTCACTGATCACTGATCCATGCTGTAAATATTCGATTGCTGCGAGGGCTGCCTCATGCGCCACAAGAGACGATCCTCCCACTGCTTCACGTACCACATGAATATGATAATCATGCTGATGTGCATCCGCACAGGTATAATGTACACAGACGTCCGTCAGCAAACCAACCCCATAGATATGCTCAATTCCAAGTCCCTTTAATAAAATCTCCAGATCCGTCCCAAAGAAACCACTGTAACGCCTTTTTACTATCTGATATTCTTCCGGCAGCGGCTCGATGCCATCAAAATAATCAGCCGCACCCGAAACATAATGGTTTGCATAGGCAAAAACATTTTTTTCAAAATGAGGCAGAAATGTCTGCAAAATTTCCATCTCATGATGATAAGCCCGCATCCCATATCTAATTTCTGGGGTTTAAAATACTCACGGTAAATCACCGATGCTCTTCGTTTCTCATCCGTTAAAAGATCGGTATCGCGGTATGCCATTGATTTTGTAAAATTGCACATCTGCATCAGATAGTCTTTTGCAAAATAAGTATCTAAGTATTTCCGTTTCATGACAGGATCCACATTTTCAAATACCGAATGCGCCACGTCTAACCTGCCGTCTTCATCTATCACTAAAAAATAACCCTGCGTATATGGAATCAATATACGGATCAGTTTTAAACATCTTTCTCCAAACGTCTCCAGGCTTCCGGCATAATAGATTTCCAGAAGAATGTCATTGAACATGCGCCATTCTTTTTCTGTCATAACGTAATATCCTCCACGGACACTCCAAGAGATGCCAGCTTTGCAATCGTCACTTTGATCTGATACTCCAGCTCCTGATTTTCCACCCCATTGTTTGCACGTTTGATGCGCTGTAAATCTGTATATTTATCAATTAAAACCGTGATCAGTTCTTTTTCTGTCATATCCTCCATCCTCACTACCGCCTTTCTCCGATATAAAAAATAATAGCCTGCGCTTTGCGAACATTCTATTGTTGTGAATTGTATCTGCATTCTGTAATTTTCTATATTTTAGCGGATTTTATTTTTGGTGTAAACATGCAACTTCCATTTATCTTTTGTACTTCCCGCCATCTGTTTCCTGCTGTTGTTCACACCTATTGTGTGAACAGCAGCAATTTTCTTTCACAATCTGATGCCATGCCTGACTTTGTGCTTTTGTTCCTATTCCAGTTTTTGTCTATACAACAATCCCTGCACCTTTTATTCCTTCTCTTTCACATACACCGTCATGCGTTCCTTTGTTCCATCCTCACTGGCGTAGACATAAGACCTGCCAGCTGCTTTCGCAGTGATAACCCCGTTTGCATCTACCGACACCACATTGGAGTTAGAGCAGGAATACGCCGGCTGATTGCCGGAAGATACCGTCGCATTTACTCTTGCACGTTCCCCCGGATGAAGTGTAATCGTCGTCTGCTCAAATGTAATCTTTGGAGATCTGACCGTCACTTCACAATTTTTGCTGACTCCATCTACGGTTACAGTAATGACTGCCGTTCCATGTTTGACCGCGGTTACTTTTCCTGTTTCATCCACAGTCGCCACACTTTTTTTGTTGGTTTTCCACACTGGTGTTGTTTTTGACGTGGAAGATACCTTAAGTTTATACTTTTCCCGTCTGTATAACGAAATTTTAGACGGCATCAGGCGGACTGTCGGACTTTTTACTGTCACTTTACAATTCACAGATGTACCGTCAACCTTTGCAGTAACCGTAGTTGTTCCCGGCTTCTTTGCTGTTACTTTTCCATTTTCACTTACCGATGCAATGCTTGTCTTTGCCGACTTCCACGTTACCTTATGCCCGGTGGATGAGGCTGCCGTAAGCACTGCACTTTCCCCATTTTCCAATATCAGGCTGGTCTTATTTAAGGTAACTTTTGTCTTTGTGACAGTAACCTTACAGCTTGCCTCCGCATTTTTTGTTTTTGCCGTAATCGTCGCACTTCCCGCCTTTTTTGCGGTGATTTTTCCGTAGGTATTAACCGATACGACCTTTGAATCACTGGATGTAAATGTCGGTTTTTTACTGCCGGATGAAACCACAGACAGACAATAAGTGTCCCCTGTTTTTAATGTTTTTTCATATGCACTTAAGAAAATGAACCCATATCCTGAGGCTGCATATACTTCTACTTTCTGATACTCTGAAATAAAAAGCATGGAAACCATGCAGAGGATGGCTAATGCCACCCGGATGACTTTTTTTCCTGATTTCATAGATATTTCCCCCAATCCTTCTCTGATTAATAGATGATATATTTCACAGATAAACCTGTTTTTGCGGACAGATATCTGTCATCAAAACCATCTATTTTTTCGGATGGCGGGAATCGTACAAAAGAAAAGACTCTCCGGCGCATTTTCCCCACCAAAGAGCCTTAATATTAAATTATCATAGTCAATTACGGTTGTAAATCGAACAAATCATAAAGTTTTTATAACTCTGTCAAATTCCATACAGATCGGGTATCCTCCATCACTCATCACCAGTTTTGCATCAATTCCATAAATTTCCCGGATATTTTCCCTCGTGATCACATCCGCCGGTTTTCCCTCGCAGACAACTTTGCCATTTTTCAATCCAATAATGTGATCTGCAAAACGGCAGGCTTCGTTTAAATCATGCAGCACCATCACGATTGTGAGCTGTTTTTCCCGGTTCATGCGCTCTAAAAGCTGCAGCACATCCAGCTGATATGCCATATCCAGATATGTCGTCGGCTCATCAAGCAAGATCATTTCTGTCTCCTGCGCAAGTGTCATAGCGATCCATGCACGCTGTCTCTGTCCGCCGGATAATTCTGTCACAAGGCGGCCTGAAATATCTGTCAGTCCTGTTTTTTCAAGTGCCCAGTCCACCTGCTCTATATCGTGGCGGCTCATGCCTCCAATCGCTTTGCGGTAAGGAAAACGTCCGTAGGAAACCAGCTCACGCACGGTAATTGCATCCGGACAGGTCGGAGTCTGCGGGAGAACAGCAACTTTTTTGGCGATATGTTCTGCTTTTTCTTTGCGGATATCCATTCCATCAATCCGGACTTCCCCCCTCTTTGCAGGCAAAATTCTTGAAATCACTTTCAACAGCGTGGATTTTCCACAGCCATTTGCACCGATAATGATCGTGATGTTTCCCTTCGGTATTTTTAAATTCATCTCCTCTATGATCATGCGGTCCTCATATGCCGCCCAGAGTCCTTTTACCTCTATCGCATTTATTGTTTCCATATCCTCGCTACTCCTTCCACATCAGGTATACAAAATACGGTACACCAACCAGCGACACCGCAATTCCCGCCGGGATTTCGATTGGTGAAAATAAATTTCCTGCGACCGTATCTGCAAAAATCAGCATGACTGCAGCGATCAAAGACGCAAGAAGCAGTGATACCCGGTGTCCGTTTCCAACAACTTTTTTTGCTGCATGCGGCGCAAGCAGTCCGATAAAGCCGATATTTCCAGCAAATGCAGTCGATGCTCCCGCAAGAATAACTGCACAGAGCAACATTTTTTTCCGTTCACGCTCGATGGAAATTCCCCAGCCAATCGCCGTTTCATCCGAAAAACTTAATGCGTCCAACATTCGGCCTTTATAAAAAATATATGCCCCGCCAAGTAAAATCACGGGTACCAAAGCTCTGACGTATGCCCATCCGGCCCCCCAGAGTGAGCCGGACGTCCAGATCATTACCCGGTTGTAATCCCCAGGACCTCCCTTGAACATAAAAAAAGTGATAAACGCATTTAGTCCGGCATTGATCCCAATTCCGGTCAAAAGCAGACGTTTTGGTTTTAACCCTTTCCTGCTGGAGAGAAAATAAATGCAAAATGCCGCTGCAAGTGCCCCTGAAATTGCCATAAGTGGAAGCAGATAAATAGAAAATGTCCCAAGTTCACTGAAATATGCGTTTGTCTGAAACTGGATAAACAACACTGCTGCCGTTGCACCGCCCGCATTGATGCCAATGATTCCCGGGTCAGCAAGCTCATTCCTTGTCATTGTCTGTAAAACACCGCCCGATATCGCAAGCCCTGCCGCCACAAAAATACCAAGCAGGATACGCGGTAAACGGATTCCAAAAATTGCCGTATTCTGTATTTTTGTTCCATTTCCAAGCAGCGTCGCAATGACTTCATGCACCGATATCTCATAACTGCCCCAGCAAAGTCCCAAGAGGATGGCACAGAAAAATAATACGATCACGCACGCAAAAACTGCTGTTTTTCTTTTTTTCATACGCATCATCCCCGCTCCTTTCCCGCCATGTATAAAAAGAATGGCACTCCAAGCATCGCTGTAAAAATTCCAATCGGTACTTCATATGGCTGATAGATCATGCGCGCTGCAATATCCGCATAAGTTAAAAGTACGGCTCCGCACAGAAAACTAAGCGGAATTACCCGCCTGTAATCTGTGCCTGCAAACAGCCTTATCGTCTGTGGAATCATAAGTCCGACAAAACCTATTGTTTTTCCCACCACCACTGCTGCCGCACATAACGGAATCATCAAAAGAATTGTGATAAAACGCACCCTCTGCGGATGGATACCAAGTCCGGTTGCCATATCATCTCCGAGACTAATCACATTAATTTTCGGTGCAAGGAGCACTGCTGCCAGAAATCCCGGTATCCCTGCCGCTAAAATAATTTTTACATCCAGCCACGTTGCCCCGCGAAATCCGCCGGATACCCAGAATCCAACCATCTGTGACTGATTCGACAAAAGCCCCGCCACCGAAGTGAGTGCCGTAAAAAAGGTGCTCATTGCCGTTCCCGCTAAAAGTAATTTTGTAATGCTTAAATTTCCCGGATTTTTCATGGTAAATATAAGTACAGGCACACCGGAAAAAAACGCTCCAAGCAATGCTGCAAGCAGCGTATTTCCTGCAGTTGCACCAATTCCTGATGCGTAAAGAAGGGCGACAAAAAGCGTCGCCCCCTGACTGATTCCGAGCAGTGACGGTTCCGCAATCGGATTTCGCGTCACCCCCTGCATCATTGCTCCGGTCATTCCAAGGATACCGCCTGTCACCAGTACACAGATCACCCTCGGAAGCCGTACGTCGCGGATCATCATATCCGTAAGAGATCCTGTATTATGAAAAATGCCATTCCAGATATCCACCGGCAGAATCTTCATTGCGCCCATACAGACTGCAAGCAAAATTCCCGGTATCAGCAGACAGACACCTGCAATCGCAACACCCCAGGTCCGCTTAATTCTTTGCCGTTCCATCTAACATCTCCAAAATCTCATCTAAAAGCAGCTCACGTCCGATCGGACTGTAACCCTGATTAAAATACGGTGATGCCGGAAGTTCTACCACCTGTCCGCTCTGTACTGCCGGCAGACTGTTCCAGACTGCATTCTGGTCAAGTTCTGCTTTGTCTTCATCCGTTGCCATCAGGAAAATATAATCTGCTCCGATCGATGCCAGACCTTCATATGTTACGACCGGCAGGGAAATATCACTCTGCTCCGGCAGACCTTCCGGTTTTGCAAGTCCCATATCTTCATAAAGCACACTTCCAAATCCGGCACCTGTGAATACAAAGAACTGTCCACCGCTCGCTAAAAATGACAGATAACTGGTATCCTCTCCATATGCAGCACGGACTGCTTCTCCGGCTTCTTTCGCTTTCTCTTCATATGAGCTGATCCACTGATCTGCCGCATCCTCTCTGCCAAATACCTGTGCAAGCGTGCGGATATCTTCTTTCCAGTTCAGCGCTTCTAACTGTATCATGACTGTCGGTGCGATCTCAGAAAGCTGGTCATACATTTTTTCCTGAACCGTGGAAATGATAATCAGGTCCGGATCTAAATTCATGACTGCCTCAATATCCATCGTATCCTGCATACTGTAACCTAAAATTTCAGCTCCCTGTAATGTATCCTCAAGATAGGTTGGGAATTTTGTATAGTCATAAGCATCACTGTTTGCGGTTCCCACAACGGAATAGCCAAGGATCGATAAGATATCACTGTTGCCGCTTAAATCTACGATCCTCTGAGGATCTGCCGGAATCTCCACCTCACCACGGACGTCCGTCACAATAATTGTCTCACCATTTTGTCCTTCCCCGGTTATCTGCGCTTCGCTCTCTGGTACTGCGGATGCCTGATCCTCTGTACTCTCCTGCACCGTATTTGTGTTACTTCCTGTGTCTGCATTTGCGTTGCTGCCTGTATTCCCACATCCCGCTAACAGGGTGATGGTAAGCATACCTGCCGTGATAATGGAAAATAAATGATTTCTTTTCATGTAAGTTCTCCTTTAGTTTTTTCATTATTCGCAATCGTTTTGGCTGCAAAGTGCAAAATCTATTGCGTGTGTTAGTTTTATCTAACAAAAGTAAGTTTATTTTATCATGCATTTTGTTGTTTGCAAGGGCTGCATGAATATTGATAATTTTTGTTTAATAAATGATTATTTTCTTGTAAAAGTGGGGAAAATGGGGTATAGAAATTAAATAAGTGAGTGGCTCGGATGGGAACAGGGAATGACATTTTTTGACTGTCGAATTGTCCCGGGCTGGGGCAGGGTTTGTTCCAGTGTCCGAAAATAAGTAAATCTAAGGATGCCTGAATTTAGGTTATTTCAGAATGACGTGTACGTCTTAAATGTGTCGTCCTGACACATTAAGACTTGTGCTACCATCCGTGGCAGCACAACACTGTAGTTTGACAGGCATCCTAAGATTTTCTAATTTTCTACCAGAGTCACAAACCATGCCCCAGCCCGGGACGATTCGACAGACGATAGGCTATGGTGTTTGCCTTTTCCCACCCTATCGTTACCTTTTTATTTTAAGGAGGTCTTTCTATGCTTGTTTCAAGTACAGATGAATTTCAGGCTTTTATGTTCCGGCAGCTTCATTTCTCACCGGATGTGAAAGGCAATTATACATGTTACAGTGACAGGGATCACCCGGAAAGTGGGTATTGCTGTATTTATTGCCGCGAGGGGTATTACCAGCTTGGGATTGCAGATTATACGATTCCTGAGGATTTTTCGGTTTCTTTTCAGAATCCTGCGAGGCAGCTTCGGTTTGGGATGATGCTTTCCGGAAAGACGCATTTTAAGCTTTATCAGCAGGATGCGGCTTCTTTTACACCTTCTTCTTTTATCGTGTTAGAGGAAAATATCAAAGGCCAGCAGGCATGGTGCGCCGGGGACCATTTTCACGGACTGGAACTGACGGTTTCGGCTGATTTTGTAGAAAATATTCTTCATCCTGTTTTTCCTGACTGTGTCAGTCTGTCCGCGTTTGAGACGAATTATACCTATAAGATGCTCCCCGCCGGCGTGCTCAATCTGCTGAACCAGATGCATTTTCTGCATGAAAAGGATGCGCTCACACCACTGTATTTAGAAGGGCTGATCTTACAGTGTCTCGCTCTGCTTGCGGAAACATCAGCTCCATTGACTGCAGTGCAAACCGCAATGAACAAAGCTGATCAACAGCATATTCCACGCGGCACAGTAATGCACACAATAAAAATCAGCGATACAAGAACGCTTACGCTCTCAACCGCTGACCTTTCTGCTGTGCACCTTGCACATGATATTCTGACCGAACAATATAAAAACCCGCCCACCGTCCATGAACTGAGTGAGCAGGTTTCTTTATCCTTGCAAAAATTAAATTATGCGTTTCTCCACGAATACGACACGACCATTTCCGACTATATCCTTTCTCTTAAGATGGGATATGGGGCAAAACTGTTAAGTGAAACCCTCCTTGGCGTCGATGAAATTGCATTACAGTGCGGTTATCATTACCCCGCTAATTTTATACGAATGTTTAAAAAATATTATGGGGTGACACCTTTACGGTTCCGGAAGTCGATACAGTAGCCATAACACTTTATTTGTAAATTTGATCCGGTTACTCTGTATCAGACACGGAATTATCTGGAAGTTCTGTACTAAATTCTGTATTCTGTACAACTTCCTTGTCCTTATCTAACTGCCATAGTTCATCCGCTGATGCATCAATTAAAATGCCCTCTGTACCCATCTCATCAAAAACAACCTGTTTATCCTTTGTCTCATCTGTATCTCTTATCAAATAACAGTAATAATAACTATTATCTGATGTACTATACTTCCCCCTGAAAGCCATAAATGATGCATTATAAATTGTAACATGTCCCAGAAAAGCCCTAAATGAATCCTGCCCCACGACCATATGATCCGTGTTATTCCCTGTGCCATCTGTTGCAATTCCAATCTTATAAGAACCTGTTCTTTCTTTTTGAGCATTAGGAGAAGATCCGCGTTCTTTTTTCATGCTTTCTAATGATAATGTAAAAAACTCTTCATCACTTTTTTGAGCTATTTGTCCAAGCGGACCCATCTCGCTCCCTATATAGTCTCCCTCATATCTTCCATCACTTTTATATTTAGCAACATACGATATATCTGTGCTTTTAGTAATTTCAGTACCTACGGACCGCTCATATTTATACACATACACATCATTTTTAAACAGCTCCGAGAACTTTATCGTATCCGAAGATCTGCTATTATCCTTCGTATTCCCTGCCGTCTGATCACTGCTGACCGTATTACTTCCGGATGTACTGACACTCCCGGATGAAGTGCTTACCGTATCGTTTCCACATCCTCCGAGTAATGTCACTGCACATACTGCTGCCGTTAAAACCGCTGCCAATTTCCTTTTCATTTTTCTTCCTTCTTTCCTCTTCTTTTTAAACTAATGATTTCCCTGTTTTTCTAAGGAAACGCTGATTAATTCATGCATCTCCTTGTGATTTTTGATATAATATAGGTAT